>CEUA01052553.1_pt1 | contig 13307 bp, 11 predicted proteins | sample 361541 | NCBI WGS metagenome assembly CEUA01 (sample SAMEA2623079, study PRJEB7988) | marine metagenome | isolation source: saline water (ENVO:00002010), including
GAGTTAGTTGCAATCAGAGCAGGAGTTCTTAAGTTAGAAATGACTGAAGACGATATTGATGAAGTTGCAATGGATGCCCGTGTCAGAGTTACATGGGATACTCTGTATGGCATGATAGATGATCTCATACTTGAGTATATGGATCAACCCAATCCAAACAAACCCAATTATGGTGAAAGGAGTATTGAAACCATTGAGATAACAATGGAGAAAGAAAAGAAGGAAAGAGAGAAAGAGTTTAAAAAGAACTTCGATATGATTACTCTAGAAGGAGGATCTTGGACAATAGAAGTACCTATGAGGAAAAAATGAAGACATACCATATCTACTTAAAAGATCGCTGCTTGTTTAAGAACCTAGATGAACAGGAGTTTAAAGTAATATGGGGCAGATTGTTCCATTCTTATTGGGATGATATAACTTACTCAGAAGTAAATGAAAAAGAGTTAGAGAAATACGAAGAATCTAGTTTCTAACGCAAAAAACGAAAAATCGGCGCCGAAAGTCCCTAAATGTACCAACAATTTCCCACTAAAGTTACCGATTTGGTGAAAACATACAATATTATACCCGAAGAGAGGGTCGATGAGATGTTATCATGGTTTTTAGGGAAGCAAAAAGGACTTGGTTACCCTGTGAGGGCCGTATCTCCCGAACCACAAGACCCAATTCCTATTTTTGATTGGATTTCTGAGATAACACAAGACGTTTATGGTAGATATGTTCAAGAATGCCCTGGCCCAATAGATGATTTGGAACTTGGGGACTTTGTTGTACGAGTTTATCCACAAAATGAAGGAGAATCCACATATAAATTCGATCAAAATGTTGGAGAAGACGTAAATAGACTATTTTCTGTTATAATGTACCTTAATACGGTAGAAGAAGGTGGTGAAAATGAGTTTCCTAACTATGGATTAGCGTCAAGACCCGTAAAAGGGAAGGTTCTCATCTTTCCATGCAATTATGTGCTTCCTCATCAAGATAATGTTCCCATTTCAGAAGCAAAATACGTTGCAACTTCATATATTAACTGGAGAACATCATAATTTTATAGATACTTCGTGATGTCGCAACATAAAAATGAATATTGAGCAGCTGGAGGAGCTAGATTCTTATAATTTAGATTTAATTGTAGAATCTCTTCAATACCGATTGGAAAACGATACAAATTTGATGTATCATCCTGACATTAAGTCAGATTTAGAGGATATGTTAGCAATTATGGAAGATGAATACCTATAACGTTTATATTGCCGATAAAGTAATCATGAAAGAAGTTGAAGAACGTGATTTAAAGCACAAATTAGAGTTTTTAAGAGCATATTTCACGCATTACCCAGATGACGAACTACGTCATGAAGAGATAAAAGTAGTTAAGAATAAGTAGTCTATATAATACACCTATGGACAAAATGACTTGACCGTAGTATAATAATCATGTAACTTTGCAAACGTTATGGCTAAAGGATTTACAGTTAAGGCAAATGCGCCCAAGACTAAAAAAGTAGAAGATGATTTTGATTTGGCTGCGGCAAAAGAGATACTAAAAAATAAGAGTGTCGTATTTTGTTTGCCAGGTAGAGGAGTCTCATATATTTTCCTCAAGGCTTTCGTACAACTATGTTTTGATCTAGTACAGAACGGATCTTCGATTCAAATTTCGCAAGATTATTCTTCTATGGTCAATTTCGCACGTTGTAAGTGCCTAGGGGCTAACGTACTACGTGGTCCAGACCAAATTCCTTGGGATGGAAAACTTAAGTATGATTATCAGTTGTGGATTGACTCAGATATCGTATTCGATACCGAGAAGTTCTATCGTCTAGTATGGATGCAGAAGGATATTGCAGCTGGTTGGTATTGCACAGAGGATGGAAAGACCACTTCAGTTGCTCATTGGTTGGAGGAGGACGATTTCGCCAAGAATGGTGGAGTTATGAATCATGAAACTATTGAGTCCATCTCACGTCGTCGCAAACCTTTCACAGTTGATTACACTGGATTTGGTTGGTTGTTAATCAAACATGGTGTATTTGAAAATACTGAAATGAAGTATCCTTGGTTTGCACCTAAAATGCAGGTGTTTGAATCAGGTGATGTTCAAGACATGTGTGGAGAAGACGTTTCTTTCTGTTTAGATGCTAAAGAAGCAGGATATGAGATCTGGTGTGATCCAAAGATCCGTGTGGGACATGAAAAGACACGAGTTATCTAATGGACAACTTATATAAAATCGTAGAACTTGGGACTAATGGCTGGTATGTCATTGATCCCAAGGTTGATCAACGATTAACTAAGGAACAAGCAGATCAGAGACTGCAACATTACATCGGTGAGGGTTATTCGCCTCAAAGATTGAGAGCTAAATTACAAAATGACAACCGTATTGATAAATAGATTATGGCAATAAGAAAAATGTCAAAAGATGGATCGCCCATAGGTGCGGTTCAGAAAAAGACAAGACAGGGACAGGGTAACAATTCAAAATACTCTGCGACTAGTCGAAACAAAGCAAGAAAACCCTACAGAGGACAAGGTTAATGGCAGATTCAGATCCAACAAAGGCACCACATAACGTCGCTACAGTAGGCGGTGGAAGTGGAAGGACAGTCGGACAGTATGATGTATCCGCACAAGCACGCAAAAAGGGTGCTGCAATCAACAATAACCAACAGTCTCCGCTAGCTGCAGGTTAATAAAATAACAATTAAATAACCTCAAGCACTTGGGTAAATACCTAAGTGCTTTTTTTATGCGATAAATAAGATATAATAATGGAATTCGACATGGAAAACCGAAAATTAATTGACAAACAAGAAAATGATGACAATATCTTGCGTGAAGTTGTTGGCGATGATGCTAATGATACTAAAAGAAAGCAAGATTTGAGTGAAAGTGATATAGATAAGCTTGTTAACTGCTAAAAATGGCTTTAATAGACAGATCAAAAAATAAATCCCAAGTATTTTCGGATATTAGTCTCTCATTTGTTAGACATCCTGTAACTAATGACGTAGGCATATTCACTAATGAAGATGCTATAAGACGGTCTGTCATGAATTTGGTCAGAACTCGTTTGGGAGAACGATTTTCTAATAATTTGATAGGGACTCAAGTAGATGATTCTCTATTTGAACTGCAAACTAATTTTGATGCAGAGAATATTCAGGATGATATCATCCTTCTATTGGAAAATTTTGAACCAAGAGTGAGTAATGTTAATTGTCAGGTTGCATTTCCTCCTGATACGAATGAATTAAACGTTGCTATTCGATATAATGTGACTGGTTTGTCTTTGCCTATGCAAAATATAGAATTTGTACTTCAATCAACTAGACTATAATGGCGTTCAATCAGTTTACTAACCTAGACTTTGCTGATCTGAGATCACAAATAAAGGATTATCTACGAACTAATAGTAAATTTACAGATTTTGACTTTGAAGGGTCAAACTTTTCTGTGCTGATTGACCTATTGGCGTATAACTCTTATATTACTGCCTATAATACCAATATGGCAGTTAATGAATGTTTCCTTGATAGTGCGACTTTAAGAGAAAATGTTGTTTCACTTGCAAGAAATATTGGTTATGTACCTCGATCTACCAGATCTGCTACTGCTACTGTTAATTTCAGTGTAGATTTGGGGTCAAATGATACTAGAATTGTAATTTTAAAAGCTGGACAGGTTGCATTAGGTAATCAACAGGGTGGTCAGTACATATTTTCCATTCCAGATGACTTTGTTGCCACTGTAGATGACAATAATGTCTCACTTTTCAATAATATGTCCGTTTATGAGGGTGTTTATTTAACAAAAACCTTCACAATTGACTATTCTCAACCAAATCAGAGATATGTTCTTCCAAATGCGAATATTGATACTACTTCTATTCGTGTTACAGTAGAATCTACAACAAAAGAGATATATGCTCTGTATGATAATATTTTAAGAGTAGATTCTACTTCTAAATTGTTCCTAATTCAGGAAATTGAAGATGAACAGTATGAGATTTTATTTGGTGATGGAATTTTAGGTAAGAAACCACCTGCTGGAGCTACTGTTACTGTAACTTACATTGTAACTAATGGTCCTCTTGCTAACGGTGCTAGTAACTTCTCCTTTATTGGTATTTTAAAGGATGATACAGATACAACCATTACAAGTGGTATTTCATTACTAACAACCACATCTAGTGCTGGAAATGGTGATAGTGTAGAAGATATCAGTTCAATCAAATACCTAGCACCCCGTATATACGCTGCACAGTATCGTGCAGTAACGGCAAACGACTATAAGGGTATCATTCCATATGTTTATCCTAACGTCGAGTCTGTGACCGCCTACGGGGGTGAGGAACTTGATCCCCCTGAGTATGGAAAGGTCTTCATTTCAGTAAAACCTAGAAATGGTTCATTCTTATCACAAATTACCAAGGATAGTATATCCACACAATTAAAACAATATTCTATTGCTGGAATTAAACCAGAAATTGTTGATCTTAAGTACCTTTATGTTGAAGTTGATTCTGCTGTTTATTACAACACAAACTCAATATCCAATGTAACTGATTTAAGAACATCTGTACTTAAGACATTAACTACGTATTCTAAATCAACGGATATCAATGCTTTTGGTGGAAGATTCAAATACAGTAAAGTTGTTGGTCTAATTGATGACTCTGCTAGAGGTGTTACTTCTAACATCACGAAAGTTAAGATGAGAAGGGATATAACACCTGAGATCAATGTATTTGCTACATATGAACTTTGTTATGGTAACGGGTTCTTCCAGAAGTGTGATGGTTATGGTATCAAATCTACAGGATTTACGGTAAGTAATATTAGTGGAACAGTTTATCTTGGTGATATTCCCATAACAGGAACTGACACAGGAAGACTAGTATTTTTTAAACTTGAAAATAATCTACCTCTTGTCGTTAAAAACGATGCTGGAACAATTGATTATTCCAAAGGAGAGATTATTTTAGATGTGGTAAATATAACAGGTACTTCATTGGCAAACGGAACTATTCAGATAGAAGGAATTCCTTCATCTAATGACGTTATTGCTCTGAAGGATTTGTATTTACAATTGGATGTTCAACATAGTACAGTGAGTGCTATTCCAGACGTTATTTCTTCTGGTGAAAATACATCTGCTACATCATACGTCACCACCTCCAGCTACACAAGCGGTTCAGTCTATACAAGATAAATGACGGATATTAAAAAGGTAAAAATCTCTCATATTATTGAGTCGCAGATTCCTGAGTTCTTGAATCAGGAGTCTCCTCTGTTTGAGGAATTCCTTAACGTCTATTATCAATCACAAGAACACCAATCGGGTGTTGGTGATTTAGCTAGCAATATTGTTGATTATCGGAAAATCAGTGCATTTAACAATGAAACCCTAGTGCCTGGAACGGTTTTGGGCGCTGATATTCTTGCTGGTGAAACTACTATAACTGTAGTATCAACAAGTGGTTGGCCTGACAAGTATGGTCTCTTAAAGATTGATAATGAGATTATTACATATACTTCAAAAACCGATACACAATTTTTAGGTTGTGCTAGGGGATTTAGTGGTATTGATCAAATATCCAGAGAAGATGCATCTGAATTTCTAAGTTTTCAACAAACAGATGCAGAACCACATGTAGCCACAACTGTTGTACTTAATTTAAGTAACCTATTCCTACAGACATTCTTTACTAAGTTTAAACAAGAGTTCTTGCCTGGATTTGAGAATAGAACTTTTACTACTGGAACGTCCATTGCTAATGTTTTAACAAGGGCAAAGGACTTTTACATGTCCAAAGGAACTGATGCTTCATATCAGATTCTTTTCAAATTACTTTATGGTGAAGAAATTGAACTTATCAAACCAATTGATAAAACTATTTCTGCATCATCTAACGTATATTTTCAGACAAAACACTTACTTGTAGAGAATCTTTTTGGTGGAGAACCTCTTGATTCTGTTGGTAATTTTCTATATCAAGATATATCTGGAATTGGAACTGCGAGTGCTTCAATTTACAATGTAGAATATAGACCTGTTGGTGATAAAGATTTTTATGAGTTATCTTTAGACTCTACTTCATTTGATGGTTCTTTTGAGATTCCAGGCAAAACTAAAACTCTTGAAGTTACCGCTGAGGACTCGACTTCTATCGTTGTTGATTCTACAGTTGGATTCGGTAAGACTGGTGAACTCTTAGTTAAACCAACAAAGAACTCTAACTTCCTTAACGTAAAATATACAGATAAAACAGTTAATCAGTTTCTTGGTGTAACTGGTGTATCTACTGCTTTGGACTTTTCAGCAGATATATTCCAAGATAAACTTGCATATGCATATTCTGGAATAGGTCAAACTGCTTTATTGCAGTTTAGACTTGTAAATGTTATTGATACTGTTGATACCACTGATACATCAAATATGATGATTGGTGACTCAATGAAGTTGAGTTCGTTTGGTGAAGATTTGGGAGATGATCCAAAGTTTAATAACTGGATCTATAATATTCCTTCTACTCATACAATTTCGTCATTTAATCAGGTAAACATCAATACCTATAGAATTGTATTATTCGACGCTATTGTTTTCTATGTTGATGAGGAATTAACTTTATCTGATCAGTCTGGAAATTCAATTAATGTTATTATTAAAGATATTGAGTTTGCTTCAACAAATGTACAGAAGAAATTCTCAAATACCATTGTTGTTCAGGTTTCATCACCTCCTCCTGCTGATCCAGTACAGATACAAAAGAAGGTAATTAAGGCTTCTCATAATTCTGGCTATTTTACTGGTATTAATGATTATCCAGTTGGTATCCAAAACACTTATTTGGATCAAGAGGAAAAGTTCAATTATGTAGCTTCTTCTGGATTACCAAACTACCCTATTTTTGCTACAGATAATAAAGTATGGGTTAAATCTGATTCTATAGAGGAAACAGAAGGTGGAACTCCTATTTTAGGTGGTGGATACACATATACCATTAAATCTATTGACCCTTCTGCTAATACTGCATTTAAGCACAATTATGTAACTGGAGATAAGGTATATTGGGACAATACTACTCTAAGTGGAATACAGACTGGTATTTACTTTGTTACTAGTGTAAATGAAACTGAATTTAGACTTTCATATAGTGGATCTGACGTATTTGCTAAGAAATATATTGCTGTAAAGACTAATACTACTGGACAGTTCATATACAAGTCTGGTTGGGAAAAGAGAACACTTAAAAACCAGAAAATCTTACGTAAATTTCCATATGTAAGAGAAAAGAATTATTTTGATGATCCAAACAAGAGAGACATTGATAATAGAGCTATTGGATTGTTGGGAAATGGTGTGGAGTTATTCCCACCTACTGTTCTTGATGAACAGATATTTCATGGTGATATAACAAATATAGAAGTAACTGATACTGGTAAAAATTATGATGTTCTTAATGGACCTCCATTAATAATTACCGATTCTTCTGGTTCTGGTTCATCTGCATATGCTAATGTAACGGGATCATTCAGAGATGTTAAACTTGTAACGCCTGGAATAGGATATCAAGAGAAACCAAAGATATCTGTTACTGGTGGTAATGGTGCTGGTGCTGTTTTGGAGTCTAACTTTGTTAGAGGAAGAATTCAGAATAACTTTAAAGCAGATGGTACATCAGTCAATACATCATCGGATACTATTGATTTTGAAACTAGACATAATTTTGAATTAGGTGAAGGTGTTGTATATGATGCAAGAGGAAATACCCCAGTAGGTAACATAGTAAGTGGTTCAACTTATTATGCTTTCCCAGTTAGCGATTTAATACTTAAATTACACACAACACCACAAGATGCTATTGCTGGAATTAATACAGTTAATTTAGGATCTGTTAGTTTTGGTTTCCATCGATTAACAACACTTGAAGCAAAAAATACAATTACTAAGATCTACGTAAAAGAGCCTGGAAGTGGTTATTCCAACAAAAAGGTTGTTGTGCCTGGAAGACCAGTTGATGGTGATATACAGTCTGGTATAAGTACGTCTGATGATTATATCTTTGCACCTAATCATAACTTCCAAAGTGGCGAATTAGTAGAATACAGACACACTGGAACTGGAATTGTTGGATTGGTAACAACTACCAATTATGCAATTGGTAGATTGGATAATAATAGATTTAAGTTATATGATGTTGGTATAGGTACTGTATTAACTCCTGAGAACTATCAGAAGAAGAGAAATGTAACTATTCGGGGAGTTGGTGCTGGCGGAAAACATACAGTACAATATCCTCCTATTGTTGTTTCTGTTGAAACTCTATCTGCTATAGGATCTACTACAATTATTCAACCTACTATACGTCCAAAGGTACTTGGAAGTATTGAAAGTGTTTATTTGGAAGAAGGTGGTACTGGATACGGTTGTACTAACATTTTAGATTTCCATAGAAGACCTAATGTTGGTATATCGACAATTACTACAGAAGCATTGTTAAAACCAATCATTATTAGTGGTTCTATTGTAGATGTTCAAATACTTGCGTCTGGTAATGGATTTAGAGAAGATTCTGATATAATTGTATCTAGTCCTAAAGGTAGATTTGCTGATGTTGCTCCAGTTATTACAAATAACAAAATAACTGGTGTTCAGATCCTTGATGGAGGAGTTGGATATGCAAGTAGTGATACAATACTAACTTTACAGAACAGAGGTACTGGAGCTAAGTTCATTGCTGATATTCATGAGTGGAAAGTTAATCAGGTTGTTAAGAATGAGAATATTATTAGTGATGAAGATTCACTTCTAACCAAACCAAGTAATAACCCAGAGTATCAACTTCAAACAGTATCAATGTATCCACCTAAGAAGTTGAGATATCAACTTGGTGATAATATTGATTCTGGTAATTTAGAACAATCTACAAATCCACAACACTCTCCAATATTAGGTTATGCTTATGACGGTAATCCAATATATGGACCTTATGGTTTTGAGAATCCGACTGGTGGTAGTGTCATAAGACTAACGACTGGGTATATTGTCGATACCACGTCTAAAGTTGGTCTGAGACCGCCTGGATACGCTCTGGGATACTTTATTGATGACTTTAAGTATGATAATTCGGGAAATCTGGATGAATATGGTGGAAGGTACTGTATAACCCCACAATATCCAGATGGAACATATGCATATTTCTATAGTGTAGATGTTGATTCTAGTGGTGTTGCTGGACCTAAGTATCCATACATCATGGGTACTAAGTTTAAGGATCTTCCAATTGAAGATAACTTTATTACCTTCTTCAATCAAGACAATCCCGTAATTGCTAATGAACTAACAAGAAATATTGGTCCATATTATTTCTCTTACGGAAACTCTGATTATGATCTTATTGACAAAATTAGTGATACTTATAAACAGAGATTTAATGTAACTAAGACTAAAACTGCTGGAATATCATCAGTAACTATTTTTGCTAGAGGATCTGGTTATAAGGTAGATGATAGTCTTACTTTAGACAATACTGGTACAGATGGTACTGGAACAAATATTGTTGTTTCTGAAGTTTTAGGTGCTGAAGTTGATGCAGTACAGATTGGTGTATCCACTTTTCCTCAAACTGATCTATTGTTGGTTGGTAATAAGATTGTTGGTATAACAACAGTTCCACATGAAATTGCTAATGGTGAAACGATACATCTTTCTGGAATTTCAACTTCACAATTCACACCTTTTAATGGACTTCAGAAGGTAGAAGTTATTAGTAGATCCGTTGGGTTGTCTATAGAACTTGCAAATGTTGGTACTACTGGAGTTTGTACGTATATTAGTGTAACAGATACTTTTGGATTTGAGCAGGACGATATTATTGGTATTGGATCTGAAACTATGCAGGTTCTTGATATTGATCCTTATTATTCAAGACTTCGTGTTAAGAGGGAATATTATGTTGGTATGGCTGTAACACATGGAGTAGGAACTGCTAATGTTGTTTTAAAACCAACCAAATTCTCCTTTGGGTTGGGTAATAATGATATTACATATACTTCAGAGAAAAATTATCATGTTTATTTTGATCCAAAAGAGACACTTGGTATTGGATCAACTGGAACACATTATGATGTAGTAGCTACTGGATTGGGAACTGCTGGTAATGCAACTATAGAGAATAGATTTGTTCCTGAGAGATCAATCTATATGCCCAAGGGACATACCATTGCCACTGGTCAGAAACTGACCTATGATATTGGTTATGCTGGTACATCTATTGTTTGGGCTAAAACTTCTGTTGGATCAACAAGTGGTATCGGAACACAAGTATTGGAAAATGGATCAGATGTTTATGCTGTAAATTTGGGTAGAGATCGTATTGGATTATCCACAGTTGGATTCCCTACTGCTGCAGATGCTATATGGTTCTATACTTTATCCAATGTTGTTGGATTTGCTCATTCTCTTACTACTAACTTCCCAAGAGTTAATTCTACTGTAGAGAGATATTATGGAAAGGTAACTACTAAAACTGATCATAATCTACGAAATGGTGATGTAATTACTATTGATGCAATACCTACTGCAACTGAGAATGTTACTTTAAGATATGATCCAGTTCTTGCTAAGATTACTACTGAAAAGATATCCTTTGATAATAATGATTTCAGTGCAGATTTAACTCAAATTGCAATTAATAATCCAACATTCCAAAGTGGTGATAAAGTTGTATATTATTCAGGTGGAAATGCTATAGCTGGACTAATTGATAATGAAACATATTTCATTCTAAGGGAAGATGTTAGTGGAATAAAATTATGTAAGCATAGAAGAGATGTAGATGACGCTAAGGTAGTTACTATTACTAGTGTAGCGGTTGGTACATATTCTCTTGCTAAAATTAATCCTGCATTAAACTTTACTACAGGTAATACTGTTACTTTTGATGTTTCTGATTTGACTCTTGCTGATTTACAGTTGGACTTCTTTGAGGATATTGATTTCGTCAATAGAATGGATGTAAGTGGTGATAGTACTTTAGGATTTAATATTACTAGAAGTGGTACTCCAGGCACTGTCGGTGCTACTGTTAGTATTAGATCTAACACTGATTGGCCAAGAAAGAGTTACTATAACTTGACACCTGTTGTTCCTTCTGATGCAAGGAAACTTTATGGTATCTCAGATACAGAAGTTACTGGTAGAAATAACGTAACTTTCAATAAGATTGTTATTAAGGCAGAACATAGTGTTCTTTGGAATGGTTCTAAGGAATTTACATTCAATTTGACAGAGAAACCTACAGAACCTCAAATGTATGTTTCTAGGGTTGGTGTTAGTACAATAACTTATAGAACTAACTCTTCTACAGCTAGAGGACCAATTGCTAAAACTAAGGTTAATTTCCCTGGCAAAGGTTATAGAATATTACCTAAAGTTATTGGTTTTGCTAGTACTGAAGGTAAAGATGGTATAGTTAAAGTATCTTCTCCTGAAATTGGTGAAGTTGATAATTTGGAGAGGATAAAAGACGGATTTGATTATCCAACTGATCCTACACTACTACCATTCCTTAGTGTTCCTGCAATTGTAGATATTAATGGAATTGCTAGAATGGATTCTGTTGGTGTGACAACAGGTGGAAAGAGATATACTCAACCACCAACTTTAACTGTTCGTGGTAATGATAAGGTTAAGATCGCTGCTCATGTTGTTGGTGGATCTGTTGATAGGGTAGAAATTGTTGAAAATGCTTATGAATTTAATGAACCATTAAGTATCATTACTACTAAGAACTCTAATGGATATGATATTGATACTATTACACATTCTGGTACTAATGTAACTGTAGAACTTCTTCTTGATCCTCAGTTTAATAAACCAATTACTGCTGGATATGCTTCTACTGATATTAGTCTTCCATTCGCAATTGGTGATCTAGTTTTCATTGAAGGATGTAGGTTAAAACCAGATTCAATAACTCAAGGTGAAAGTAATTTCAACTCAGACATTTATGACTATAATTTCTTCCCAGTAACAGGAGTTAATACAACAAACTACACCATAACTTACAGTATGGCTAATGTTGCTGGAATTAACACTGTAACTCTTGGTGAATATGATGATGACTTTACTTTAGGTTATATCGTTAATTACAACGATATGGCTAAGTTTGAGATGAAGTTAATTGATGATGGAAAATATATTTCTGGAGAAAGGGTAACTTCATCTAAATTTGAAGGATATGTTGCTGAAAATGGTTGGAATACAAGATTAAACCAGTTAAGACTTAGAGATACAAAAGGAATACTTAAGTCTGGAGAAACTTTAACTGGAGAGGTATCGGATCTTAAAGGAAATGTTAGAGATGTAACCAAATTCAAGGTTAAAACAAAACTTGGAGTTACTAGAAATAAAGTATCCAAGAATGATATGAATTTCGGTATTCTTAATGATTTCGGTCAAAGATTATCCGATAACTTCTACTATCAGAAGTTCTCTTATTCAATTAAGAGTGATCTTCCATATAATCAGTGGAAAGAATCTGTAAGATCTATTCTACACCCATCAGGATTCCTAGAATTCTCTGATTTGGTTATTACGAGTGATTCTAAGAAAGATGCTAATTCATTAGACCTTGTAAATGTTGGTATTGCAAAATCCAACAACATGAGAGTCCAACCAGCAGATCAAAAGGTTGATCTCTTAATCAATATTGATAATGAAGTATTCTTAGGTAATAAGCAGAACTTCTGTATGGTAACAGAAGATGATGCGTTAGATGATGGATCTGTACAGAGGATATATTTCCCAGAAGGAAGACCAATTAAGAGTTACATTCTTAATAAGACTAATAAGGTCTTAAAATTGGATGATATCTCTCAGGGATTTACTGGTGCTCATGATAGAACTGGTACTTTAGTTGGAAATAGAGACTTTAAGTTAAGATCAGATAATAGACCAGTATTCAGAGTATCATTTGGTGCTTCTGATACTACTGCTGTTAGCGTACTTAATAACACTATTAGTATTCAGGGCCACAACTTCCAGTCTGGTCAAGAATTAATATATGACAATCAGGGTGGAGATGCAATTGGTATTGCAACTACTTCCATGGCAGCAGGAACAAAGGACATCGTTATGTCTGTTGTTACATCTGGTACTGGATCTAGTGCCATGTATGAGAATGGTTATAACGTTCAAATCCCAGGCCCTGTAACAGGTGTTGCTGTTACTTCAAATCCAATAGTCGTCTATAGATGGTATGGATTTGGTAGTCCTGATGGTGGTTTGCCTGG
>CEUA01233917.1_pt1 | contig 13305 bp, 10 predicted proteins | sample 361541 | NCBI WGS metagenome assembly CEUA01 (sample SAMEA2623079, study PRJEB7988) | marine metagenome | isolation source: saline water (ENVO:00002010), including
AATCACCATTTAAGTACATTTTATCCACACGAGATTTAAAACAGATTAACATAGAAACCTTAACAGATAAGATAAAGGAGCTTATGTCATTTGAACATTATATATATTATTATGGGAGAAAAGAGATTGCAGAAATAAAATTATTACTAGACAAGTATCATAATGCTCCAAAAGAAAAAAAACCGATAGTATCTCCTATATCTTTTAAAGAATTAAATAACACAAGAAACCAAGTTTATTTTGTTGACTATGATATGGTCCAGTCAGAAATCACAATGATTTCTAAAGGAGATCTTTATAATCAAAATCTTATTCCTCTTGGAAAATTATTCAATGAATATTTTGGTAGTGGTTTGTCATCCATTGTGTTTCAAGAGATACGCGAATCAAAAGCTTTGGCTTATTCAGCGAGATCATATTTTTCCACACCGAGACAGTTGGATCAATCACATTATGTTTCTGCATATTTAGGGACACAGGCAGATAAACTTAGTGAAGCTATAGGTGCTATACTAGATTTGATGAATGATATGCCCGAATCCAATAGTCAATTTGAAGATGCTAAAATAGCAGCTCTCAAAAAAATTGAAACTTCTCGAACAAAACGATCTCAACTTTTTTGGAATTATCTTCGTGCTCAAGAATTAGGCCATGAGTATGATATTAATCGAGATATTTACACAGCATTGCAGAATTTAAAATTAAAGGATTTAAAATTATTTTTTGACACCCATGTTAAAGATAAACATTATGCTTTTTTGGTGCTTGGTGATAAAAATTTAATAGATCATAAATCTTTGAAAGAATTAGGGGAGTATCGAGAATTGAATTTAGATGAAATATTTGGATATTAATTAGTTATAGTAATTTTTTAATTTATTTTTTAATTTTTTAATTTTCGGGTTAATTATAAATGAACAGTAAGGTTGGGAAGGATTTAAATTGAAATAATCTTGATGATACTGTTCAGCCTTATAAAATTCTGTAAAGATCACTTTTTCTGTTTGTATATTTTTATACACCTTCTCATCTTCTAATTTTTTGATATAATTATCAATTTTCTTTTTTTCATCGAAGTTGTTGTAAAAAATAATTGAACGATATTGTGGACCAACATCATTACCTTGTTTGTTTAGTTGAGTTGGGTCATGAGCTAAAAAAAATACAGTTAATAGAACATCAATAGATATCACATTTTTATTATATGTGATTTTACAGACTTCAGCATGCTGAGTTTTTCCGCTACTTACATTTTCGTAATTTGCTGTTTTTTTATCACCTCCGGCATACCCATTTACAACTTGAATAACTCCTTTTAAATCTTGAAATACTGCTTCTATACACCAAAAACACCCCCCTCCAAAATAAATATGTTTTTTTTCTATTGTTTGATTCATGTTCAAATATGATAATATAATTATTAATATAATTTTCAAATTGCCTCTTTTGAGTTAAAAATAAAAAAAGCGGAGTTTTTTACATACTCCGCTCTAGTGGTGCTACCAGGATTCGAACCAGGGACACAAGGATTTTCAGTCCTTTGCTCTACCAACTGAGCTATAGCACCAGGTTTGCAAATATAATATCTATTTATTAAGAAACATAGCTCTTCATTTTATAAATTTATTTCTTTTATTTTTACAATTAATGAATTTAGTATTAGACATAGGTAACACAACTGTTAGATTGGCTATTTTTAGTAAAAATCAATTAATTAAAAATCAATTAATTAATACATTTTCAGCGGAGTTCTTAAGAAATTTTCTATCTAATAATCCAGATATACAGAATATTTGTGTTGCGAACACAAGCTCAAAAAAGGATTATATTTTTGATATATCTAAGGAATTCAAAATAAGATATTTGGAAGTCAACTATCATTGTAATCTTCCAATATTTCAAAAATATGAAACTTCAGAAACCTTGGGAGCAGACCGCTTGGCTTTGGCTGTTGGTGCTAGCATAAAGTATGGAGGAGAAAATTTAATTATTGATTTAGGAACCTGTATTACATATGACATTATATTAGGAAAAAATTATCTTGGTGGACAAATTAGTCCAGGATTAAAAATGAGATTATGCGCATTAAATCATTATACTGCAAATTTACCTAGTATTAATTTTCGAATTCCCAAAGGTTTTTTGGGGAAAAATACAAAGGATTCTATTTTAATTGGTGTTTATGAAGGAGTTTTCGGAGAAATAAATAGTATAATAGAAAAGTATAAAGTTCGTTATCCTAATATCAATATTATTTTAACTGGTGGAGATCATCAAATTTTTAAAGAAAAATTAAAGAATATCAATTTTATTGATCCATATTTGTTAATACACGGTTTAAATTATATTATTGCATCCAATGAATAGTTACAAATACTTATTATTATTATTATTAACACCTTTTTTTCTGAAAAGCCAGATTAATACTTATTCGCCGTACTCGTATTTTGGACATGGGGTGCTTCATCATGCAAGTAATACAAATAGTATTTCAATGGCGGGATTAGGTCTAGCTGTAAATGAATACAATTACCTTAACTTTTTAAATCCAGCAACATATGCTTTTTTAGATAATACTTTATTCGAATTAGGGATTAGATCTTCTTTTATTAAAATGTCGCAAAATGATTTAACCCAAAATAATTTTACTAGTGGATTGTCAATTATAGGTTTAGGGTTTCCAGTTTCTGAAAAAATAGGAGTAGCATTTTCTCTATCACCTTACAGCTCTGTTGGTTATGATCTGACAACTTCTAGTTTAATTCTTAATGAATCTAATGAAAACGCATTAGCGACTTATAATTATCATGGTTCAGGTGGATTAAATAGGCTCTTGTTCGGGCTTGCTTGGAATATTCGAAATACACCACACTCTCAATTATCTGTTGGCTTAAACTTCAATTATTTATTTGGCTCTATTGAAAGAGAAACTTCTATTTTTTCTTCTCAATCGAGCATCTATTTCATAGATAAAAGTGATAAAATTATGCGTGGTTTAAATCCAGAATTAGGAATACTGTATTCTATCTATTTAGAAGATTTTGGCGACTATATATTTAATATAGGCTTCCGTATGCAGCCCAAAAGTATTATCTATTCTAAAGTAAATCAAATGCAAGCAACATATGAGGGGCCAACTTTTAGTTCGAGTGCTGATCAGACAAATATATTGTTAGAAGAATTAGGTGTGATTGTTGAAGATGATTTCCCAACTTCTTATGGATTAGGTTTTAGTTTACAAGATAAGGAAAAGGAACAATGGCTTATTGGAATGGATTATACAGCTATTTCAGCATATTCTACAACAGAATTAGATTATAACTTTTCTGCTGATATTATGCGAAATTATGACCAATATATGCTAGGCGGGTTTTTTATACCGAATAAGTCAGACATATATAATTATTTTAATAGAATACAATATAGGTTTGGAATCTCATATGCTGCAGGTTATTTAGATATAGGCAGCATTGTGGGTGAGGGATCTGATAAGTTACATGATATATGTTTTTCATTAGGTGCGGCCTTACCCATGAGTAAGAAATTTTCAATTGCGAATATTGGTTTCAAGTATGGTGTTGTTGGTTCGGATGCACAATTAAATTATATAGAAGAAAATTATTTTAGTTTATCTATATCCATGACATTAAGTGAAAAATGGTTTAACAAAAGAAAAATTCAATAATGAAACAGATAACAATTATATTATTTTTTCTTGCGGGTTTATTATTTTCACAGGAAAAAGATTTATCTAACGTAGACCCCTTAAGCATATTTCCTGAACATTTTTTTCAAGTAGATGTTGGGAAATATGGGATAGATACACTTCAATGTGAAGAAAAACTCACGATATATAATGAATTTTATAAACAAAAAAGTTATGAATCAGCTTTAAGTTCATGGTTTTATTTATTTCTAAACAGCCCAAAGCGAACAAAAAATATATATATACATGGAGTAACTATGTATAAAAGTTTCATTAAAAATGAAACAGACAGTGCTAACCGCGAAGTATTAATTAATAATTTATTAAAAATTTATGATCAGCGAAACATGTACTATCCAGGGCAAGAAGGGAAGGTGCTTGGCTTAAAAGGATCGGATTTATATAAATATAGAAAGCAAGATTTGAAAAGTTTACAAGAGGCATATGATATTTTAAGACAATCAATTGAGATTGATCAAGAAAATAGTCAAGCTAGGGCTTTAAATTATTATTTTCAGGCTGGAGCCAGGTTAACTTCTAACAAAGTATTAACTAAAGAAAATCTAATTGATTTGTTTTCACATTTATCTAGTATTATTGATTATAAAGAGGCTCAAATGACACAAAATAATTTTGATTTAAAAGGCAAGCTAGAATTAACAAAAAAAGAAAAGAAGATCTTAAGTAATAATGAAAAAGAATTAAAGACCTTAAATAATGTTCGTGCTAATATGGAGAAAGTTTTAGCTCCACATGTTACATGTGATAAATTAGTAGCACTATATGAATCAAAATTTGATGTACAGATAGATAATTATAATTGGTTAGAGCGGGCTGCACAACTTTTAAAGAAAGGTGATTGTATCGACACTCAAATTTATTTTCAAATCGCAGCTAAGTTATATGAATCTAATCCAAGACCTAAATCAGCATTTTACATGGGTTATTTGTCATTGAAACAAGAAGATTATTCAGCAGCTGTCGATTATTTTTCACAGGCAGTTAATGGTGAAGATGATAATATTAAAAAATCGGAATACTTATTATATTTAGCGAAAACTTATGCCGCGATGGGTAATAGTATTCAAGCAAAGAAACATGCTTTAGAAGCCAATGCTCACCGATCTGGCTGGGGTGCTCCATTCATATTAATTGGTGACCTATATGCCCAAACATCAAGATCTTGTGGTGAGAACACAGGGGATCTAACAAATGATGAGTTTACGAAACGTGTTGGCTATTGGGCTGCGATTGACAAATATGAATATGCTAAAAAAATAGATCCTTCATTAGTCGAAGAAGCAAATCAAAAAATTAACAAATATACTCCACAGGCACCTGATAAAACATCAACTTTTCAAATTATTGGATTAGATAAAAAGGAATATAAAATTGAATGCTGGTATACAGAATTAGTTAAAAATCGTCATTTTTCGAATTAATATTCATTTTATCTATGTTTTTTATCCGAATAACCCTGTTACTACTTGGCCTTTCTCTGATATTAGGATGTTTAAATAAGATCGAAGACATTGATGAGATCAATAAACAATTGATATCTCATGATTTTGCTTTAGATATTGAGATAGATTTTTATTTAAAAGGGCAATTAGAGTTTAAATTAATTGCTGAAGAAATGCAACAAATGAAAGAGTTGGATGTATTTCCGAAAGGGATAAGAGTATTCGTATATAATAAACGATTAGACACAATTGCAACAATTAGTTCAGATTTTGCTATTCAAAATAAAAATGAAAAATTAGTTGAAGCTTCTAAAAATGTTATATTAAAAAATGAAAAAAATGAACAATTAAATACACAGAAATTATTTTGGGATAGTCATAAAAAAAAGATATATACTGATGATTTCGTAACAATTAATACAGACAATGAAATTATTATGGGTTATGGCTTTGTCACGGATGAATCTTTTTCTTCATATTCATTATCTCACATTACGGGCACAGTATATCTATGATTAAATTACTCTATATTGATTAGTGATTTATGTATGTGTATTTATAATAATAAAGAAATATGAACAGTTTTGAAATAGTCTTATTTTTACTTAAAAGATTTTGTACCTTAATAATTTAAAATGTCCACAGCCTATATTATTATCATTACCACTTTAATTTTATCAGCCTTTTTTTCTGGGATGGAAATAGCATTTGTTTCTTCTAATAAGTTGAAAATTTTTCTTGATAAAGAGCAGGGAAGTTTTTCTAATAATATCGTCTCAAAATTTACAGAAAAACCGAGTAATTTCATTATATCTATGCTAATAGGTAATAATGTTGCTTTAGTAATATATGGTATATATATGGCAGATTTGTTAGAACCTATTATTGCACGTCATATTATTTCTATACCATTTTTTGTGCTATTAATACAGGTCATTTTTTCTTCTGTTTTAGTTTTATTAGTAGCTGAATTTTTACCAAAAGTTATTTTTTCGTTATTTCCGAATAGATTATTAAAATTATTTGCTTTACCAGCCATTGTTTGCATCAAGTTATTATATCCTTTTTCACTTTTTATTAAAATAATTTCAAATTTTTTAATAAAACTAATCTTTCCACAATCTACTATAGATGAAAAGCCTGTTTTTAATAGAGTAGATTTAGACCAATACCTAGAAGAACATAATGAGATTGCTAAACAATCTACAAAAGGAATAGACACAGAAGTAGAAATCTTGCAAAATGCGTTAGATTTTTCTAATATTAAAGTTAGAGATTGTATGATTCCGAGGACAGATATTGTAGGTATTAGTATTGATGACAGTATTGATAATTTAAGAAAGAAATTTATTCAAACGGGACATTCTAAAATTCTGGTTTATAAAGAAAATTTAGATAATGTCATGGCCTATGTTCATTCCTATGAATTATTTAAAATTCCAAAAGAAATCAGAGATATATTGTTGCCAATCTCATTAATTCCAGAGAGTATTTTAGCTCAAGATGCATTAGATAAATTAATCAAAGATAGGCGAAGCGTAGCTTTAATTGTAGATGAATATGGAGGCACATCTGGTTTAGTTTGTGTTGAAGATATTATTGAAGAATTAGTAGGAGAAATAGAAGATGAGCATGATGAAGTGCCCTTTTCAGGCAGACAAATAGCCACAAATAAATATCACCTATTAGGTAAGCATAAATTAGAAGAATTAAACAAGCAATATGGGTTTAATTTTATTGATTCAGAAGAGTATGACACACTCAGTGGATTTATTACCAGCCAGATTGGTAGAATACCAAAAAATCAGGAATTGATTACTTTAAATGAATATGAATTCAAAATTCTAAAAATCAATGATAATTTTATAGAGGAAGTTATTGTTTGTGTCCTTTAGAAGAATAATCGTATATTCGTATTCCAAAAATTTTTAATAATTATGACATTAAATGATATAAGAAATCGATCAGGCTTACTTATTCTAGTCATTGGAGTAGCAATGCTAGGTTTTATTTTAACTGACTTAATGAATTCCGGAACATCATTATTTCAGAAAAGTCAAAATTCATTACTTAAGGTCGATAATCAAGAGGTTACGTTTACAAATTTTGAAAAAGCATTAGAAACAAATATTAATGTAAAGTTTGCGAATAATTTAGGATCAGTTAATATTAGTGATGCTCAGCGTAATAATGAAAGAAATTTATTATGGGATCAGAAAATAGAAGAGATATTATTTGAAGAAAAATTTTCTAATTCTGGAATTAAGGTTGGCGATGTTGAGTCTTGGGATTTAATTTCCGGTGAAATCACCGGCAATCAGGCAGAGTTATTTGGATATTTTTTTCGAGACCAAACAGAATCGGGTGAGTGGAATCAATATAGTCCAGAGATGATTCAAAGTTGGATTGAAATGGGAACTGATAACCCTCAGTGGTTCAGGTACCATTTCTTTAGAGATAATGTAATTCGTGAAAGAGCATTTTTAAAGTATTATACTGCAATTAAAAAAGGATTATATGCTACGGATTATAATGCAAAATCATATTTTAATTATCAATTACAATCAAGTAGTGGAGAATATGTTTTTATACGCTCTAATAATGAAAAATCAGAATTAGATATATCAGAAAAAGAAATTAAAAAATACTATAAAAATAATATGGGTGATTTTAAAAATACACCTAATAGAGAAATGACTTATTTTATCTTTAACTTAACCGCAAGCAATGATGATAAGAATGTTATAATGGATGAGATGCGTGCACTTATGGCGGACAGAAAAGTTTTTAATAAGCGTACGAATAAAGAAGAACTAGACTTAGGTTTTGCTAACACTAATGAAATTGAAAGTTTTATAAATCAATATAGTGACACTAAATATCAAACTACGATGATGTCAAGATCTGAATTTGAAGAATCTATTGTTAATGAAAAGCTGAACAAGAATATAATTGAACCGTATTTAGATAAAAATCTATGTAAAATGGGTAGGGTTATTGAGTCTACTAATGATAGTATAACTGTAGTCTATTTAGTGAGAGAAATTTATGCTAGCGATCAAACATTAAATGAGATTTATTCAAATGTTTATGATCTTATAAATAATAATAAACAAATTGACAATATAGATGTTTTCGAAGAAGAAAATAATTTAAAACCTAGAAAAGTTACATTAGAAAAAATGGATGAATCAGTATCTGGTTTAGGTAGTGGTCGACAAATCGTAAGGTGGGCATTTAATAATGAAACTAAAATAAATGAGCCATCTTTTTTTGACCTAGAAGACAAGTATGTTATTACAGTTTTATCTAGTATATCAGAATTTGACATAAAGCCTCTTTCTTCGGTTGAAGATGATATTAAATTAATTTTAAAAAATAAACAAAAGGCAAATTCAATATTGGATAAAGTGAAAAACTTGAATGATGCTGATTTATTAGAAATTGCAACCCAGTTTAATACTCAAGTAAAATCTATTGATGGATTGAATATGAATGCAGATGTATTTGGAGATACAGGTTATAATCCTGAAATTGTCGGATTATTTTCAGGGTCTGAAATAGGAAAGGTTTCATCACCATATATGACAAAAAATGGTGTGATTATATTTCAAAAGTTGAAACAAATCCCTGTTGAATATTCCAATTTCAATAGCTATAAACGTGTTGTTTCGAGTGATTATAGTAGTCAAGTAGATTTACTATTGGTGGATATGCTTAAAAAAAATAAAGATATTATAGATAATAGATTTAATTTTTATTAAAAACGCTCTATTCGAAATGTATCTAATTTGATAAAAATAAAGAATAGTATTGAAAATGCTAGCAATGAAGATCCGCCGTAGCTAAAAAAGGGTAGTGGAATTCCAATTACAGGCATTAGCCCAATAGTCATACTAATATTAATGACAACATGAGCAAATAATATTGAACTTAATGAATAGCCAATAATTCTACTAAATCTAGATGTTTGTTGTTCACTTAGCATTATAATGCGAAGAATCAAAACGGTAAATAGAATAATAACAGTTAAACTACCAATAAAACCAAATTCTTCCCCAATTGTACAAAATATGAAATCAGTATTTTGTTCAGGAACAAAATTAAATTTTGTTTGTGTTCCATTTAAAAACCCTTTCCCACTAAATCCTCCAGATCCAATTGCAATTAGTGATTGATTTAGATTATATCCAGATCCCAAGTCATTTTTCTCTTTACCCAATATTATGTCAATTCTTTCTTTTTGATGGCCTTGTAATATATTTTCGTATGTATAGTTAACTCCACTTATTATAGATGCTGAAATAATAAAAAAAAGCAATGCAGGGATAAATGTTTTTTTATTTTTTCTCAATATATATGAAAACATAAAGGTTATTAAAATGAGAAAAAGAATTGTATAATTAACCCCAATAACCATGGTTAGAAATGATACTACACAGATTATTATGATACTGAAAATATATCTTAATTGTAGGCCTTCTCGTAAAAACATTATTATTAATGAACCATAGACTAATGCTGATCCAGCATCTGGCTGCTTCATTATTAAAAGACATGGTATTAATATCATGAGACTCACAATAATTAATTCTTTCAATCTATTGAGATAGATATCTTTATCATGCATAAATTTTGCGATACCTAAAATAGTTCCAAATTTTGCAAATTCAGCAGGTTGCAAACCAAATTTACCAAAATCAAACCATGCTTTTGCACCCCCCACTTCTTTACCAATAAATAAAACCAATACCAGTGCTATAATAGAAATAAAGTATATAATATATGATAATCTAAAAATGATTTTAAAATCAAATAATAATATGAATGTGCTAATTATTAGTGAAGAAATCACAAATAATAATTGTCTACCTATTATAGTATTTAATGAAAGAAAATAGGTGTCAATACTAGGATTGAAACTGCTGGAATAAATACTTAAACATCCTAAAAAAACAAGCAATAAATATATTAAAATACTTATCGAGTCCATTTTATATGTTTTTATCCTATGCATTTAATAATTAATACTTTTTGTTATTATATAATCTTCTAATTCTACCCGTTTAATTTGTTTCGATATATATTTCTCTATGCATAAACTTCCTATAGGTACTGCCATTTCACTACCCCACCCACCATTTTCCACATAAATTGCTAATGCTATTTTTGGGTTTTTTTTTGGAGCAAAACCAATAAATATTGAATGATCCTCTCCGTGAGGATTTTGTGCCGTCCCAGTCTTTCCACAAATGGTAATTTCATTTAATTTCCCTTTTTTTGCTGTTCCAAATTCACCTTCAATCGCCGTTTGCATACCATAAATTACAGAGCTAAAGTATTTCGAATCAATAGAGCAATAGATTTTTTCAAAAAATGATGAATCAATACTATCAATAGAATCATTAATTTTTTTTATGATATGTGGCGTTTTATAGTATCCTCGGTTTGCTATTATTGTTGCAAGATTGGCCATTTGTATAGGCGTCATGAGTAATGCATCTTGACCAATACCAAGAGAAATACATGTTGATGGACCCCATCGCCTTTCCCCATATAAATTATTATAGTATTCTGAATTTGGAATGAACCCATTTTTTCTAATATAGAAGTCATGATTAAATGGCGTATTTAAACCAAAGGATTTAACATGTTTATACCAATTATCTAATCCAATAGATGAACTTTTTGAGTTATTTATAATTTCATCAAATGTATAGCAAAAATAAGCATTACAAGACTGCGCAATAGCTTGCCTCAGATTAAGCGGTGATTTATGTTGATGACATCCAACATGTAAAATATTTTTATAATTCCATCCATCCATGCATTTAAATAAAGAGCCAGCAGTAATTATTTTTTCATTTAATCCAATTAAAGCATTAATCAATTTAAAGATTGATCCTGGTGGATAGGCAGCAGAGATAGATCTATCGTATAACGGCTTGCCTGGATCCAGATATAATTTTCGAAAATTAAGACCACGATTTTTACCAATGAACATACTAGGATTATAAGTAGGTGCAGAAACCAAACATAGTATTTCTCCACTATTTGGCTCAATTGCTACAATACTTCCTCGTTTGTTTAACATCATTTTTTCCGCATATTCTTGTAGTTCGATATCAATTGTTAATGTAATATCTTGACCAGCTTTTGCAAGCGTGTCATAGCGACCATCTTCAAATTTTCCTTGATATTTCCCAAAAACATCTACAACTCTTCTCTCGACTCCCTTTTCTCCTTTTAAAAACTGTTCATACATTTTTTCTATGCCTGTAATGCCTATAAGATCATCTTTATTATATTCGGGATTTGCTTTTAGCAGTTGTTTGGTAATTTGACCAATATATCCAAAAATATTACCAGCAGCATCTGTATTGTATTCACGGATATATTTTGGTTGTGCATAGAAGCCTTCAAAAAAATGTAAATTTTCTTGAATTTCTGCAAAACTTTCTTTTTCAATTCCCTTTAAGAAAGAGGATGGTTTATAACGAGAGTGTTTTTTTGCTGATCTCATTTTATTTTCAAATTCAGCTTTAGAGATATTAAAAAGACTACAAAAGAGTAATGTGTCTATATTTTTTGAAATTTGATATGGTACCACCATAATATCATGACCTCGTTGATTAGAAACAAGCAGTTTTTGATTTCTATCATAAACCCATCCTCTTTCAGGATATTGAATGATTTTTCTAACTACATTATTTTCAGCAGATAGTTTATAGCTATTGTTAATAATTTGAACAGAAAATAATTTAATAGTAATAAAAACAAAGCATATACATATTATGATTATTATCGAATATCTTCGATGTGTATAGAAGTCATATTTTTTCATGTTTTTTGGTACTAAAAAGTTTGTGTATAATAAATAAAAATAATGTAAAAATATAACTACAGATTGTCATTTTTAAAATAGAGAAAATTTCATTAATGTTAGATCTTTCTAAAAAGAATAACATAAAATGATGTATTATAATAAAATAAGATGCTAAAATTATAAATTTATTTATCGACAAATTATTCATTTCAATTAATTCATCACCTTCTTTATTCTTAGTTGTTTTTCCCAACAAGAAAATTTTTAAATAACCAATCAAAACACTAGCAAATGCATGCAACCCGTATGAGTATGAAAACATATCAATTGAAAATCCAATGATAAAGCTTAAGAAAAGTGTTGAAACCTTAGAGTATTTACTTGGGATATATAATATGAAAATCAAATAATAATAGGGATTGATATAGCCACTTAATTGGATATTATTCAATACTAAAATCTGAACACAAATTGTCCATAAAAATAATCTAAGAGTATTCATTGATTTAATTTTTTTTCAAGCATTTCTCGCTCATATTTCCACAAGGAATTAACAACATAAACAGAATTAATATTAGTGAAGTCAGCAAATAAATCAATAGATATATTTAAAAAATTTGTATTTTTTTCAGGCTTATATTTACTTATTACTCCAATGTTAATATTTTCAGGGAGTATATTAGAGTAACCACTTGTTATTACAGTATCTCCAATTTCTACTTTTGCATGCTTAGGAATATCATATAGTTGCATTGTATTTGGATTTTTCCCATTCCAAATCAAACTTCCATAATGCCCTAGGTTTTTCACTTTAGCACTAATCATAAGGTTTGTGTTAATAAGACTAATAACTGTGGAAAAATGATCAGTAGTAGTATATGTTATTCCGACCAAGCTGTTTTCACTATTCACTACTCCCATATTCGACTTTACGCTATCTTTTTCTCCTGCCTGAATAGTCATAAAATTTTGTTTTTTATTCCATGAGTTTTTTAAAATCCGTGTTTGTATTATGAATTTTGAATTTAAATCTTCAGAATTAGATAGACTTATATTATTATTTTCTAATTGATTACTTAAGAATAGGTTTCTTTCAATAAGTCTTTTATTTTCTATTAATAAGGAATCATGTATTTGTCTTAAAAAAAAATATTCATGGATTTCCTTTTCTTTATTAAAGAGTTGAGCGCTTATTTTTGTCATTTTTTTTGACAAACCAGATTCTGCAACAAAATTATTAGATATAAATATTTTTAAAGAAAGACATTCAAGAAAAATGAATAGAAAAAATACGTGATTTTTTATCAGTA
>CEUA01208697.1_pt1 | contig 13283 bp, 11 predicted proteins | sample 361541 | NCBI WGS metagenome assembly CEUA01 (sample SAMEA2623079, study PRJEB7988) | marine metagenome | isolation source: saline water (ENVO:00002010), including
CTGATATGGCTAGAACAGTAGCTGGCGAAGTAATTGCATCTACATTCGATGAGCCAGCAGATCGTCATGTTAAAGTAGCTAATATCGTTCTAGAAAAGGCTAAAAGAATGGTAGAGTGTGGACATGATGTTGTGATCTTATTAGACTCAATCACTAGATTAGCACGTGCGTATAATACAGTCGCACCAGCATCTGGAAAAATACTTTCCGGAGGTATTGATGCCAATGCATTACACAAGCCAAAGCGGTTTTTTGGTTCAGCAAGGAATATTGAAAATGGAGGATCTCTCACTATTATTGCTACAGCTTTAGTAGAAACAGGATCCAAGATGGATGAAGTTATTTTTGAAGAATTTAAAGGCACAGGAAATATGGAAATGCAGTTAGATAGAAGTATTTCAAATAGACGGATTTATCCTGCCATAGATTTAATTAATTCCGGAACAAGAAGAGAGGACTTATTAATAAGTAAAGAAAAACTGCAAAGAATGTGGATTCTAAGAAAACACCTTGCAGATATGAAGCCAATCGAAGCAATGGAATTTATAAAAGATCGTTTAGAAGGCACATTAAATAATGAAGAATTTCTTATTTCAATGAATAGCTAAATATATTATTTAAATATTGATCCCATATTTAATCCTGAAAAATTGCCTGAACTCATCATTAATAAATTAGTCTTGAATAGTTGAAGATTAATAAGCCTATTCGAAAGCTCTGATTTATCTTTAATTAATAATAATTTTTGATGATTAATTGCATTATTAATGAACTTTTCATTAATATTCTGTAAACCCTTAAGCTTTAATGTTGTGTCAGCAATATAAATCCAAACCTCATCACATTCAGAAAAAACATTAGCATAATTTGGAATAAAATCTATGTTCAAACTACTAAATGTGTATAATTCAAAACAAGCCAGCAAATAGCGGTCAGGGTTTAATTCTCTAACAGCACTGACAGTGGCTAAGACTTTAGATGGTGAATGTGCAAAATCATAGTATACAGAACTGTGATTATTTAAATTTTTGATTAGTGTCAGGCGTCTCGAGACACCTTTGAATTTTTTAATTGATGAAAAAAAATTCTGATCACTAACTCCTAATTCATTGCAAACATGTTTAGCAGCTTGCATATTATATAAATTATGTTTTCCGAAAATTTGAAGTGGGATTTTTTGCTCATTATTGATTAAATTAAATTTGCCATTTTCAACAACATATTCTGGTAACGAATATGAATTAACTGATGGTGTAGTTTTTAGAAAAGAAGATAGAAAATTATCATTATTACAATAAAATATTTTTCCAGACGATACAATAACTTGTTGCAAGATATTTTTGAAAGCATTTTGATAAGAAACTAGGGTTGGAAAAACATTAACATGATCCCAAGACACACCAGAAACAACTAGAATATCAGGATTATAATGCATGAATTTGGGTGTTAAATCAATAGCAGATGAATAGTACTCATCACCTTCAATGATCATCAAATTACTATTACTCAAACTAACTTGCTTATCTAATAAATCAATTTTTGCACCTAATAAATAATCTGTCTTAATATTATTATCATGTAAAACATGAAGAATCATACCTGTAATAGTCGTCTTACCATGACTACCTGTAATAACAATACGTTTTTTAGATTCTGCATACTTAAAAATAAATTCTGGAAAAGAAAGAATTACAATATTTTTATTCTTAGCTTCAATTAATTCAGGATTATCTTCTTTAGCATGCATTCCTAGAATAATCATATCTAATTCAGTAGTTATATTCTTAGGGTTCCAACCATATTGGTTGGGTAATAAATTATGAGATTGTAAATTTGATTTTGCTGGATCATAAATAACATCATCAGATCCTGTAATATGATGACCATTGCTTTTAAGCTCAATCGCTAAACTATGCATAATGCTTCCACCAATCGCAATAAAGTGTATATTCATTCAATAAAATTTATTGAAATAAATATAATTAGAAAATCATATATATCTTTACAATAGCTTTATGAAAATAAATGTAATAAATACTGGTAAATTTAAATTAGATGGAGGTGCTATGTTTGGTGTGGTTCCGAAAACTATTTGGTCAAAAACAAATCCTGCCGATGAAAACAATATGTGTTCTTGGGCTATGAGATGTTTACTAATTGAATCTGAGGATAGAAAAATACTAATCGACACTGGTATTGGAAATAAACAATCTGAGAAATTTTTTCAATATTTTTATTTACATGGTGATGAAAATCTTATAGAGTCTTTAAAAACACACAATATACACCCAGATGATATAACACATGTTTTTTTTACACACTTACATTTTGATCATTGTGGCGGAGCTATAAAAAAGAAAGAATCTAAGAACGATCAAGATGATATATTGGAGCTTGTTTTTAAAAATGCTTTTCATTTAACAAATGAACAACATTGGGATTTAGCAAATAATCCAAATAAAAGAGAAAGGGCTTCTTTTTTAAAAGAAAATTTTAATCTCATCGCAATTCAAGAAAAATTGCAATTTATAAATGAAGGTGAATTATTTCCAAATATTCAAGTTAGATTTTTCCATGGACACACAACTGCTCAGATGCTTCCTTTTATAAGCATTAACAATAAAACTTTAGTTTTTATGGCTGATCTATTACCATCAATTGGGCACATACCATTACCATATGTTATGGGCTATGACACACAACCACTAATAACATTACAAGAAAAAAAAATATTCTTAGAAGAAGCCGCTCATAAAAATTATATTCTTTTTTTAGAACATGATTATGATTATGAATGTTGTACTGTAAAAAAAACTGAGAAAGGGATTAGACTCAACAAATATGGGAAACTGGAAGATTTTTTATTCTAAAATTTTACAAGAATTCCATTTTATTACTGAATCTACATGATTATCAATTAGTGCATGTACGCCCTTCAATGATAAAGGACCATTAAACCGATCAATAACTTCATGTTTTCTCCCATCTAAATTAATATTTAATATTGTAGATGGAACATCTGTTATGTGGCTGTCATATTCTTGTTGGAATTCAAAAAAATTGACATTATATAATTTTAATTTAATTTCATGAATTAATCTATCTGAAAGCATAGCTTCAAAACAGCCAATTTTATCAACAAACATTTTACCTTCATATCTCACTAAACCATGATGATAAATAGTAATCTTATATTGAGGACAAGTACCATAACAAGCTGTTCTTTTCATGACCAAAAATGGTAACACAGTAGAATGATTAATTGGGATGTGTTTCTGTGAACAATAACAAAAAAAAAACACCAAGAATATGACAAATAATCTCATATATCTATCTGTTTTGATTTTTTCTTGCTAAATCTTCTAATCGTTGTTGAAATTTAGATTTTTGAACTGGTTTTTTTTTATTTGCTTGTAACATAGCATATAATTGTTTGTCATCTATACTTTTTCGTATTAAAGTTTGTTGACCAAATGTAATTAAATTAGCTAGAAAATAATAATAACTCAATGCTGATGAATAATTATTCATTACAAATAAAAAGATAACCGGCATAGTATACATAACATATTTCATTTGTGGCATTTGAGCATTACTAGAAGATAATTGATTAGAATAAACCATCTGCAACGCTGTAGCTAAAGTCATTAATAAAGCAAATAAGCTAATATGATCTCCATATAGAGGGATGTTAAACCCCAAATCCAAAATTGAATCATAAGTTGATAAATCATCTGCCCATAAAAATGGCTGTTGCCTTAATTCAATAGAAGCTGGGAAAAATCTAAATAAAGCTATAAGAATAGGCATTTGAAGTAACATAGGCAAACAGCCTCCCAATGGATTAACCCCAGTTTTCCTATATAAATTCATATGAGCCTGTTGACGTTGCATTGGATCTTCAATCTTTTCATTAATAGCATCAATCTCTGGCTTTAAAACACGCATTTTAGCCATTGATAAATATGAACTTTTGGTGGGCCAAAATAAAATCATTTTAATTACAACAGCAATAATCAATATTATAAGTCCATAATTTAATCCAAAATGTTCCAAAAAATTAAACATAGGTATCACCAAAAACTTATTTACCCAACCAAAAACCCCCCATCCTAAAGGAACCAAAGACTCAAAGCCTTTGTCAAAAGAACTAAGTAAAGAATATTTATTAGGAACAAAATAAAGATTAAAAAGATAATTATTATTCTGAGCATCATAATCAATCTGAAATTCTGATATCAATTCTTTTACATAACTATCATCATTGGCTGTAATAGATTGGATGAATGCTGAATTAAAAGATTCTTCAGAAGAAATGATAGTAGAAAAAAATTGTTGTCGATTCGCAACCCAAACAGGTGACTCAATTGTTTTTTCTGCATCCTTAAACAAGGATAATTGCTTAGAAGATTTATTATTAAAAGAGTAATTTATAGTAGTAGCATTTCGCTCATTATCAATATTTTTTTCAAGCTGATTGATTTTTTGAGACCAAACCAATTTATCTGGCTCAATATAACTGTTCTTTTCATTTGTGACAACCTGAAATTTTACTTCATAGCTGTTAGCAAATAACTCATAGATAAATAAAATACTATTTTCATTTTTATCATGAAATTGAAAAGAGATTTTATTCTCACTTTGAGAAACATTCTGAAATAATAATTTGTCTGTATACATTTTTTCTTTCTCCAAAAAGAAAGAAAAATTAAAATCTAAATCTTCAACCAGTTTCAAAGGCAATGAATCATGTGTATAATAATCATTCAAAAAGACCTCTTTGATGGATCCTCCATAATTTGATATTTTCAAAATCATTAAATTGTTAGAGATTGAATATATTTTTTCATCATCATAAAAATCACTAATATCATTCAATATATTCTTTTCAAATTGATCTTTTTGAGGATGATCTAATACGATTTCATGTTTTTTAATTTGATCAGATTCATTAGAAATAGAATCTTTTAAATTATTCTCAACTGGCATTTGAGTTAAATTGACCCAAATCAAAATACCAAAAATTAAAAACATCCCGATAAAAAAATTACTGTCAAATCCTTTTTGTTCCATTCTTATGAATTTAATAAACTAGCATTAATAAAAGAGATAAATAGAGGATGTGGATTGATAAAAGAACTTTGATACTCTGGGTGAAACTGAACTCCAATAAACCAGGGATGCTTCGGAATTTCAATAATTTCCACTAAATTCAAGTCTTCATTATGGCCTACTAAATCCATGCCTTGTTTAGTTAATTCTTCTGCATATTGATTATTTAATTCATATCGATGTCTATGTCTCTCTTTTATGTGTTTAGCTTTATAAGCTTGATAAGATTTAGAATCTTTATTTAACTTACAATTATAACTTCCGAGTCTCATTGTTCCTCCTTTATTAATAACTGTTGCTTGTGTTTCCATTAAATCTATAACTGGATATTTTGTTTTTGGATTCATCTCTGAAGAATGTGCATTTTTATAACCACAAACATTCCTGGAAAATTCGATAACTGCAATTTGCATTCCTAAACAAATACCAAAAAAAGGTATCTTATTTTCACGCACATATTGTACCGCAATCAGCTTTCCGTCTATACCTCTATCGCCAAAACCTGGTGCAACAATGACACCATTACAACCTTCAATTTCATTAGATATATTATTAATGTTGATTTTTTCAGAATGTATCCATTTAATGTGAATTCCTTTCTCAAGTAATGCGCTCGCATGTATCAAAGATTCATATATTGACTTATATGAATCTTTTAATTCAACATATTTACCAATAATAGCAATTGTTACTTGCTCATTAGCATTCTTAAATTTTGTCAATCGTTTTATCCAAAGTCTATTATTAATACGATTGATCTTTTTAAATCCAAGTTTATATGCAACTACAGAATCTAAATCTTGTTCTAACATTAATAGCGGCACCTCATAAATTGTCTCAGCATTAATTGATTCTATTACTGATGCATACTCCACATTACAAAATAATGCAATTTTATGTTTAACACTTGCATTTAATGACTTTTCTGTTCTGCAGACAATAACATCTGGTTGCACCCCTGATTGCAACATGGTCTTCACAGAATGTTGTGTTGGTTTTGTCTTAATTTCTCCAGTAGAAGATAAAAAAGGCAGTAGCGTTAAATGTATCACAACTACATCATCTTTACGTTCAAACTTAAATTGCCTTAATGCTTCTATATAGGGTAAAGATTCGATATCACCCACTGTTCCACCAATTTCTACAATAATAATTTGGAATTTTTTTTGCGCTTCCAGTAATTTAATTCGGTTTTTTATTTCATCTGTTATATGAGGTATTACTTGAACAGTTTTACCTAAAAAATCCCCTCTTCTTTCTCGTTCTATAACATTTTTATATATACTACCTGTAGTAACATTATTAAGCTGTGAGGTGGGAAAATTTAAAAAGCGTTCATAATGTCCTAAGTCTAAATCAGTTTCTGAGCCATCTTCTGTTACATAACATTCTCCATGCTCATAGGGGTTTAGCGTTCCTGGATCTACATTCAGATATGGGTCCAATTTTAAAATAGTTGTATTATATCCTCTTGACTGTAAAAGGTTACCAAGAGAAGATGCAATAATACCCTTTCCTAAAGAAGAAGTTACACCACCTGTTACAAAAATGAATTTAGATTTAGACATTGTAGAAATGTTTCCCGAATTTACAAAACTAAAATGATTATATAATAATTAATACTGAAAATATATATTTAGAATATCCAATTTAAACCAGCGCTAGGTATAATTGGTAATTGATCAACACGAACTGCGTCAATTCTATCATAGTAAAAGATATTGCTTCGATTATAAACATTTGTCACGCCAAGAGAAAATTCTACAACACCATATCGATTTAAATTTGACTTTTTCTTAATTCCAAAATCTAATCGGTGATAATCGGGTAATCTTCCTGTATTTAAATCTGAATAAATAATACCTAAATCTCCATTTAAATTGTTAATATCTGTATTGGAACCATTTGTAAAATTTAGTTCTTCATAATAGGCTTGTGTTTTAGTAAACGGAAAACCAGATCCATAGTTCCACCTTATGCTAAGGTCCCAGTTTTTTTCTTTTCCAAATAAATAAGAAAAAACAAAGTTCAAATTATGACGACGATCATAATGAGGCGAATAAATTTGAATCTCATCTTCTCTTTCTACAATACCAAAAGAATATACCATCCAAAGATTTATTCGATCATTAAGATATTTAATTAAAACATCAAAGCCGGAAGCTATACCTTTTTCAACAATAAATTCTTTTTTCAAGTAGTCTGGCTCATTTTCAAATTCACTAATATCTTCGAATATTTGATTATTATTTTCCGTTATTAACTGAGAAAAATCCTTAACATAGCCCTCTAAATTAATATCAATATTATTATTTAAATCATATTCAAGACCAATGATGTAATGAATTGCTTTTTGCAAAGCAGATTGAATAGTTTCACCCTGAAAAGATTCAGGTAAACTAGTTGTGCTAGATAAAAAACCTGAAAATAAATTTACCACATTTCTTTCACTAGATGTTGACATCAAGTTTTGAGAAAATAATCCAAATGAACCTTTTATACGAAAATACTCATTTAAATTATACTTAATCCCTAGTCTAGGCTCAATAGAGGTCTCTCCCAAAGAGGTGTAATTTTGAATTCTTAAACTTGGGTCAATGATCATCCTATTATTTTTGTAATTATAACTAAGATAACCCGCAAATTCCGTTGAATGATCCTTTGGATCAATCAATGTACCAATTGAATTTCTGAAATTTAATTGTGTTGTATAACCTAAAATCTCAATTCCATATTTTGCTTGATGTTGTTGAGAAATAAAATATGAAAAATCTAAACCTAGATTAAAACCATCAATAATACTATTATTTCTGGGAGCCCCAAAGTCTTCCTGAAAAATATCGTACTTTGAATATGCTATTTTACCTTCTACTAACATTTTAGCAGAAGAAGGTATTAGGACTATGTTCGTTCCAAACCCATAGGTTAGCCAACCTAACTGCGTTAAATTTACATAATCAACATTATCATTGAATCCAAATCCATATACATTCACCTTACTACCACTTTTACTAAAAAAAGATAACTTGCCATAAAAATCTGAAAAAGAATAAGGTAATCCATCATCTGAAAGGTAAGAATAAAATGATTTAGAAGTTTGATCTAAATATGATGTTTTAGCACTTAAAATAAAGGAATTCGAAATACCATTTTCTAATGATTTAAATACTGGGCCTTCTAATAATAATTTACTTGCAAAAGTATTAGCTGAGAACCTTGCTGATAATTCTTTTTTATTACCATCTCTTGTTTGGATATCCATGACAGATGAAATACGCCCACCATACTGAGCACCAAATCCACCAGTATATACATCCACTTTTTTTATTAAGTCAGTATCAAAGACTGAAAAGAAACCTATAGAATGAAAAGGGCTATAAATAGTCATACCATCTAACAAAACCTTATTGTGAATCGGAGCTCCACCACGTATATATAATTGACCACCTTGGTCACCAGTAAATACTACACCTGGTAAAACTTGTAAAAATTGTGCAACATCAGGCTCTCCACCAATACCAGGTAATTTTTTAATTGTTTTACTTGTTAATTTCAATACCGATACATTGACCTCATTTTTTCTTTCCTCTCTCTCTGAATTGAGATTTATATTCTGAAGCTGAGTAGACTCCTCTTGTAAATACACCTTTAAAAGATCTGAATTTTTCTGTTTGATAGTTACATCTAAAAATTGAGTTCCATAACCAATATAACTCACTTGTAACTTATAATTTCCGAATGGAATATCTGGTATGATAAATAAACCATTAATATCCGACACAGCATACATATCCACCTGCTCTACTATTATGGTTGCACCCATTGCCGGCTCCAATATCTCATCATATATAATTCCTCTTAAAGTTCCATTCTGCGCAAATAAATTGGTATAGCAAATACATAATATAAAAGTTAGCCTTAAAATCAATACGTATGTTTTCATGAACAGCAAAGATATTATAACCTTTTAAATAAGTTAGTTATCTGAATTAAAAATTAAAAAAAATGATATCAAAAATTAAATCTTTTAATAAATCATCTGATCGATGAATATTTACACCTTTAAACTTTAGATCATATGATTTTAATACTGATATTATTCTTAAACAATCTTCAACAGAATAATTAGAACATCCTTGTTTGTAATTAGAAAGAAAATATGGATGTACTTGAATGATGTCAGCAATATATTTATCAGACGAAGAATTTAATCCATGCACCATGAGTAATTTAGAAAAAAATGAGAATATTCCACCAATAATAGGAGGTAGTGGAAATTTATTTGGATTGGTAGAAAAATATGATGTAATTGATATAATTCTTTTTTTATCCTTTGTTGCTAAAGCATTCTGTAATTCAAAATTATTATAATCTCTGTGAATACCTATATGTGCTTGAACATCTGATGATGTAATAATACCTCCTGATACTATTTTTGATAATTTACTTATAGCGTTAGAAATTTTTGATAAATTGAGTCCTAAATGATTAATTAATAATAATTCTGTCGGCTTATCCATTTTTAAATTATAATCCATTAAGTCCATTTGGATAAATTTAGAAATTTGAGAATCATATACTTTTTTACTCTCGAATAAAAAACCTGATTTCTGAAATAACTTGATCCATTTTTTTCTTTTATCAATAGTTTTTTTATTATAGCAAATGATGAAAATTGAGGTTTGGACCGGATTCTTAAAATAACCTTCCAGTTCCTCTATTTTATCCATTCTATCCGCATCTTTTAAAATAATTAATTGGCGATCACCCATCATTGGGAATGATTTCAACACACTAATTAAAGAGTATACATTGGTCTCTTTACCATAAAAAACCTTCTGATTAAAACTTTTTTTATCTTCAGGAATGAGATGATTTAAAAAAGCAGCTTCAATTTTATCAATAAAAAATCCCTCTTCACCAAATAAAATATAATTAGAATGAGATAAATTTCTATTCTGAATTGAAGTTAATAGATTTTCGATATTCATTATTTGGCAAAAATATAAAGAAAAAAATAATTAAATTACTATTTCGAATAGTCTTGATTAATAAATGGAGATAAAAATAAAAAATGGGAAAGAATATATTTTTGACATAGTTCGTAAAAAATATGTTCAAAAACAACCTGAAGAATGGGTTCGTCAAAATATTATTCAATATTTAAATCAGGAAAAAGGATATCCCATTTCTTTAATGTCTATTGAAAAAGAAAATAAATTAACAACTCTGAAAAAAAGATGTGACATAGTATGTAATGATAAAAATGGAAAACCTTTATTATTAGTTGAATGTAAAGCCAATAAGATTAATTTAAACTCAGATGTTTTTGAGCAAACTATTACTTATCAAAAAACAATCAAGGCAAAATATATCCTTATTACAAATGGACAAAATCACTATTGCTTTCAACTAAAACATGCGAAACTTAATTTCTTAAAAAGAATTCCCACATATCAAGAAATTATTACGAAATAACCATAAAACTATTCTTGATTACTAAATAATAAGTATAATTGTGCGGCAGCTAAACTCACGATTGGGATAGCAACTAATAAACCAATTAAAAATGCAAAAAATCCTAAAATAATTACAAATAAAATTGCGAAATAGAAAGCTATAAATTGTAAAACGTGCCCGCCTGAAATTTTCCAACTTGTTTTAATAGCTTGATCAAAAGTTAACTTTTTATCTACAACTAAATACTGAACAAAAATTAATCGAGCCATAATATACAAACCAGGTAAAATAAAACACATAAAACCTAATATAATCAAGATAGCTGAAAATATAGTTGAAAAAATATAATGAATGAATGTTTTAAAATCAATAGCTAATAAATGATTAAACGAAATTGACTCACCACGCATATAGCGAATGTACATCAATGTAACAGCAGCACTGATATATAAGCTTAACAGGCTTGAAACTAAGCCAATAGGATTCAATGTGGTATTTAGTGTTTCTGGGTCAAGATCTAACCCACTTCCCAAGGATCCAATAACCATGCTAAGAATAGTGACAAAAACCCATAACATAGGGTTCTCTTTAAATTTAATCCAAGATTTTTCAAGCAACGCTGAAATTGAAAATGTAATTGTTGACATAATTAAAGTATTTTAAATAACTAAAGTAAAAGTAAACATTTCTGAATAACAATATATATTATATAAATTGAAAAAGCTATTTTTATAAATGTTCCAAATACAAAACCAACTAAAGCACCGAGAGCAATCACAATAGCTTCATTGTTTTTTTTATTATCCATTAATGCGCCTAAAAAAGCGCCTAAAAAAGGTCCAAAAATCAAACCAATAGGAGAAAAAAATAGACCAAAAACAACACCAATTATTGTTCCATAAATAGAGTATTTGCCACCACCAAATTTTTTAACTCCTAGAAATTGAAGAATATAATCTGAAAAAAAAACTATTATTGTAAGGATAGTAAATACAATCAGTTCAGAATGAGAAAATGTGCATTCCGTAAAAAAATGAACACATATTAATCCGATATAAGTAAGAATAGGTCCAGGTATAATTGGTACAACAGATCCAATGAAACCTAATAGTAAACAAAAAAATATAATAAATATAATTAATACATCATGCATTATTATAAAGATACTTATATATATATAATTTATATAATAGCTAATTTGTTTTTATTAAATTTGCACTTAACATATAATATTATATGAAACATAGTCTGCATAACATTTCTCCGATTGATGGTCGATACTCAAGATTAACAAAAGACTTAAATGATTACTTTTCAGAAGCTGCATTAATAAAATATCGTGTTTACATAGAAATAGCATATTTTATTAGCTTATGTGACATTGGTTTAAAAGAATTAAAAAACATCAAAAAAAAAGACCTAAATGCAATTAAAAAAATAGCATCTCAAATAAACATAAAAGATATTTCTCGAATAAAAGAAATAGAAGCTATCACAAATCATGATGTCAAAGCTGTAGAATATTTTATCAAAGAAAAATTTGATGAATTGAATTTAATAAATGAAAAAGAATTTATACACTTTGGATTAACATCGCAAGACATCAACAATACTGCAACGCCACTATTACTAATGGATGGATTAAAAAACTGTCTATATCCAGAGATTAATTCATTAATACAAATGCTATATGAATTAAGCAAAAAATGGAAAAAAATAGCAATGCTTGCACGAACACATGGGCAACCAGCTTCACCTACAAAATTAGGAAAAGAAATCAGTGTGTTTAAAGTGCGGATTCAAGAGCAATTAAATCAATTGTTGAAAATTCCTCATTCTGCAAAGTTTGGAGGAGCAACCGGAAATTTAAATGCACATTATGCATCCTATCCAAAACAAGATTGGCATAAATTTGCTAAAAAATTTTTAGCTAATATTGGATTAAAACGCTCTTACCCAACAACACAAATTGAGCATTATGATAATCTAGCTGCTCAATTAGATGCTATAAAACGCATCAACACCATATTAATAGATTTATGTAGAGACATATGGATATATATATCCATGAACTACTTTAATCAAAAAATAAATAAAAATGAAGTTGGCTCATCTGCTATGCCTCACAAGGTCAATCCTATTGATTTTGAAAATGCCGAAGGCAATTTAGGTGTGGCAAATGCATTATTGAGTCACTTATCTGAAAAACTGCCAATATCAAGATTACAGCGAGACTTATCAGACTCAACAGTGATGAGAAACTTAGGAGTCCCTATAGCACATAGTCTTATTTCGTATAAAGCTATTATGAAAGGGCTCAATAAATTAATTGTTAACCACAAAAAAATAGAACAAGAATTAAATGATAATTGGGTCATTATATCAGAAGCTATACAAACAATACTAAGAAGAGAGGGGATTAAAAACCCATACGAAAAACTCAAAACACTTACACGTCAGAATAAAAAAATAAAGCAACAAGACATCTCAAATTTTATCGACTCTTTAGAATTGTCTGAAAAGATTAAAAAAGAGCTAAAAAAAATAAATCCAACAAATTATACTGGAAAATCTTAATTTTGATGTTTTAAAAATTCTTTAAAAACAGATTCTCCGATTGATAAACATGCCGTAGCAGCTGGTGATGGTGCATTCAATACATGGATATTTTTACGAATTGATATAATTTTAAAATCATCAATCGCATCTCC
>CEUA01101107.1_pt1 | contig 13244 bp, 6 predicted proteins | sample 361541 | NCBI WGS metagenome assembly CEUA01 (sample SAMEA2623079, study PRJEB7988) | marine metagenome | isolation source: saline water (ENVO:00002010), including
TATACACAATAATATGTCGGTTGGTATTGGATCAACATCCGTATATACAATTACAATAAATGTTGGAGCAGCTGCAGCACCTTCACCTAGAACAGAACTTATATTTAATGTACAAGAAACATTTAATGATTCATTTGCAGCATGGCAACTTGGTGAATTTGATTATATTGATAGTATTAAATCACTTCAGAATGGTATAAGAACCAGATTCCCATTATATAAGAATAGTCAATTATTAAGTTTCCAGAAGAATCCATCAGATGCTACTTCATCTCTAATAGATTTTAATACTATTCTTTTAATATATGTTAACGGTGTTATGCAAGAACCTGAAGTTGCATATGAGTTTACTGGTGGAACAACATTTAGATTTACATCAGCACCATTATCAGCCGATGATATTGATATATTCTTCTATAGAGGAACTACTGGTGTAGATAGTTTAGAAGTTAATGTAAATGAAACAGTTAAACCAGGTGATGATTTACAAATAAGAAAAAATTCTGGAATTAGTGGAACAGTTGATCAAGATAAGAGAATTTTATCTCGTATTTTATCATCAGATCAAGTAGAAACTGGTATATATCTTGGTGATGGAATTGATGATACCAACTATAAACCAATTGATTGGACTAAACAGAAACGTGACATTATAATAAATGATAATGCAAAATATAAGAGTAGAGATTCTTTAGAAGGATTATTATTCCCAACATCAAAAATTATAAGTGATATTCAATCTACAGATGGATTCTTATATGTAGATGATGCTCAACTATTTAATTATGAAGAAAATGAATCTGATATTGATATTAGTGATATTGATGCATTAATAGTTCCAAGTGGAGATCCCGTATCTGCTGCTTTCACTGCTGTAGTTTCTTCTGCAGGAACTATATCATCTATCAATGTAACTTCTGGTGGTAGTGGGTATACACCTGGTACTATTAATTTAGATCTTTCCGACCCAATAGGTGGTATTGGTACTGTATTTAAGACAGCAGTTACTGGAATTGCTACATTGGGTATTGGATCCAATGTCATTATGGGTATAGCATCTACAGAAGGAATCGAGATTGGACATACACTTAAATCAATTTCTAATGTTATAGGAACAGATGTAAAAGTAACTGGATTATCTACTAGCTACTATCTTGGAGCAGGAGCAACTCAATATTCTACTGCTAATGTCGTTTCTATTAGCACTAATGCTTCTAATACAACAGTTTTAGTAAGAACATTTGATTTTGGTAAGTATCAGGATCAAACTCAGGCAACAGCAACAGCAACAGTTTCTGCTGCAGGAACTGTTTCTTCAACAACAGTAACTAATCCAGGATCTGGATATACTGGTTCTAGTTCAACTCCATATTATGTAAATGGTAGATATCCATCAATATTAAGTCCAATTCCACAAGTTAATGAAGAATTAGTTACTGGTATTAGATTTATTGAAGGATATAGTGGAATTATTACTGGAATAACAACAAGTACTGGAACTACAGGTGCTCAAAGTATGGCACTTACATTCCACGTAAAACATGATTTATCTCTTAGTGCATCTAATCTTAATAGATTAATTGTTGATACTCCAATTTATATTTCAGAAACAGGTGTTGGTCATGGAGTAACTTCTATTGATCGTGGTGGAAATACTACTATAGTAGGAATAGGAACCACATTTGCTGATAACGTTTACAAAGTACATGAAATTACTAGAAATAATTTTGTGGGTGTTATTACATGTAATGTTCATAGTGGAATAAATACTGCAGGTATTCCAGACAATGTTAATAGCATAACTGGAGTAACTACTGTCTTTGGAGGTAAGTTCTCTTGGGGTAAATTATCTGGATTTGACAGATCCAGTTCTGGAATAGGTATTGCTGTTACGGGATTAACTGTTAATACTGGATTAACATCATTCCCAACGATTCAAAGAAGAGGATACGGTCTTAGAGACAGTGGTTCTCTTAGAAAGGATCTTGGGTAGTATAAATATAGAAAAAAGCGGATCATAATGGCTGCAATTGTAACAGATCAATTTAGAATATTAAATGCGAGTAACTTTGTTGATTCCGTCAGCGATACTAATAACTCCTATTATGTCTTTTTAAGTTTACCAAATCCAGCTGTTGTTGGATATGGTAGATCTACTAGTTGGGATACTAACACACCTGCTCCAGTAGATAATCTTGATTATCTTACACATGTTAAAGATACTATGATTTTTGGTAAGAAAATTACCACTGATGATGTTAGGAGATTAGTTAGGAGAGTTGATTGGAAATCAGGAACAATATATGAAATGTATAGGCATGATTATAGTGTTTCTAATCCTTCTCCACAAACAAACTCAACTAGACTTTACGATTCAAACTATTATGTAATGAATAGTGATTATAGAGTTTATATTTGTATTGATAATGGATCATCTGAAGCAAACCCAAATGGTAAATTTTCACAAGATGAACCAAAGTTTACTGATTTAGAACCATCTAGGGCAGGTGAAAGTGGTGATGGGTATATTTGGAAATATCTATTTACCGTTTCTCCTAGTGATATTATTAAATTTGATGCAATTGAATATATTCCAATACCTAATGATTGGTTAACTAGTACTGATGCTCAAATACAATCAATAAGAGAAAATGGTGATTCTACTATAAATGAGAATCAAATTAAAACGGTTTATATTAAAAATCAAGGAGCTGGTTATAATGCAACCGATGCAGAACTTGATATTATTGGTGATGGTACAGGTGGAAAGGTAATTGTAGATGTTGTAGGTGGTAAAATAACAGAAACTAATGTTTCTGCTGGTGGAAAAAATTATTCTTATGGTAGAGTTGATTTATCAACAATTAATCAAGGAGCAACTGAATTTGCTCATTTAATCCCATTGATTCCACCATCAAGAGGGCATGGTTATGATCTATATAATGAATTAGGAACAGATAAAGTTTTAATCTATGCTCGTTTTGATGATTCAAGTAAAGATTTTCCAACAGATACTAGATTTTCTCAAATTGGAGTTCTTAAAAACCCAACTCAAATTGGATCTGCTAGTTCTATTTTTACTGAAGGACAATTTTCTAATCTTAAAGGATTAAAATTAACTTCAGTTTCAAATTCAACTGCTGCAATTCCTGGAAACCAAATGCTTCAAACAGTAACTGGTGTAGGAACTGCTAAAGGTTATATTGCATCATATGATACTGAAACTACAGTTTTGAAATATTATACTGATAGATCATTATTTTACAATACTGCTTTAGATCAAAAAGATTCTAAAACCGTTAATATAGATGCAAGTAAAGTTGATTTTAGTGGTGGTGGAACAATAAGTTCTGGTAATTTTAGTGGAACTATTGATGCTGGATTTACAGGTATTACTACATCTGTAACTAGTACTAAGAGCATAAATTTAAATACTCAGTTTATAAATGGCATTGCCAATCCTGAGATAAATAAAGGATCAGGGGACGTTATCTACATTGATAATCGACCTCGTGTTTCACGGAATCCTCGCCAAAAGGAAGATATTAAAATTATACTGGAATTCTAAGACAGATGTCACAAAAAACCAATCTTAATGTATCACCATACTATGATGATTTTGATGCAAATCAGAATTTCTATAGGGTTCTGTTTAAACCAGGATTCCCAGTTCAATCTAGAGAATTAACTACTCTGCAATCTATATTGCAAAATCAAGTTAAATCTTTTGGTGACCATGTTTTTAAAGATGGATCTATAGTTATTCCAGGTAATGTAACTTATAATTCAGAATATAATGCAATTAAAATTAACCCAACTCATGTAGGATTAAGTGTTGGTTTATATTTAAAAGAATTAATTGGTAAGAAGATAAAGGGACAAACATCACAAATAACTGCTGTTGTTCAGAATGTACTAACTGATGTAGAATCCGATTCTAGTGATTATACATTATATGTAAAATATACAAGTGCAGATGCAAACTTTAAATCAGGACAGTTTGTTGATGGTGAAACATTAATTCTTCAAGAGAATTTAACTTATGGTTTAAGTACGATTAATTCTGGAAATACTTTTGCCAGTTTAATTAATTTAAATGCAACTTCAACTGCATCTGCAGTGTCAATTTCTGAAGGTGTTTATTATATTAGAGGACATTTTGTTAATGTAAGTGATGATACTATTATTTTAGATCAATATACAAATACACCATCATATAGAATTGGTTTATTTGTGGATGAATCTACTATAGACGCTCAATCTGATAATACATTATATGATAATGCTAGAGGTTTTTCAAACTATGCAGCTCCAGGGGCAGATAGATTAAAAATAACAGCAACTCTTACTAAAAAAAGATTAACAGATTTAGATGATAAGAATTTCATAGAAATTCTAAGAGTAATTAAAGGTGTTGTTAAGAAAGTACAGGATACTGATAGTTATGCATTAATTAAAGATTATATTGCACAAAGAACATATGAAGAATCTGGTGATTATTCAGTAGATCAATTTAATATTGAAGTTGATGAATCTTTAAATAATAGAATAAATTCTAATGGTATTTTCTTTGCAAATCAAAGAACTGATCAAGGAAATGTACCATCTGAAAATCTTTTAGCAATAAAAGTTTCTCCAGGAAAGGCATATATTAAAGGATTTGATGTTGAAAAACCAGTTACATCAATATTAGATGTTGAAAAATCTAGAGATACTGCAAATGTAGAAAATTCTACTGTCCCATTTAGAATGGGTAATTTAGTAAGAGTTAATAATGTTCATGGAAGTCCTAAAATAGCTCTTGATGGAAATACTGAGAAAGTTAGATTATGTAGAAATAGAAAAACTACTACTATTCATTCAACTCAACTAGAGGAAATTGGTAAAGCAAGAATATATTCATATAATAAGAGTGATTCATCTAATAGTTCTTCTGCAGTATCTACAGCAAATAATTGGGATTTATATCTTTGGGATATTCAAACTTATACAGTTTTAACATTAAATGCTATATTTGATACAACAGCATTTCCTTTTGGTTCTTATATTAAAGGTTTAAGTAGCGGTGCTACTGCATATAGAGATAATTCTAGTAGTTCTGTAGGAAGTGGATCAAATAGATATGTAGTTGGTCAAACTTCTGGATCATTTGCAATTGGTGAACAAATATCAATTAATGGATCAACAGATAAATCTGTATCAATTAAAGAAATACAAGAATTTACTATAGATGATATTAAATCAATATATCAAGGTGGTGGAAGTGGCACAACTAGTGGTTTAGCAACTTCATTCTGGTCTGATACCGTTCTTACTCCAGCAAAAACAAGATATGCAATTAATAATGAAATATTTGTAAATCATGCTGGAATTGCAACTATTACTGGTGAAAACTTTGTAGGTATTAGGTCTGATTCTATTATTAAAACCACTAGGTCATTTTCTAAATGGCCAAATTATTGGAGACTTAGTAATGTTAATGAAACTGGTCAACTAGGAACTTTAACTGCTGTACCAACTGTTACTAGTTACGTTAATGGAGATTTACCTACAGCTAATACTTCCTTTAATGGTAATTTTGAAATAGTAACTCCTAAAGTTCTTAATGAGAATAATAAAGAGTTATATGCTCCATTAAATGCAAAAAATATATCTGAAGTAGATCTCAGTGAATCTGATCTTAGAGTTGTTAAGCAGATACTTGGTGAATCTACTGATGCTGTTGGAACATTAAGTGTTAATATTACAGCTACTGGAGTTACTGGTTCTTTTGAACCATTTGCTCCTAAGAGATATTCTGTTTGGCAACAAGATGCTTATTTAGGTGTCGATAGTGATAATTTTATCTTGGGAGCTAATGGACAAAGTATTACTATAACAGGATTACCTGCTAGTCAATCAAATTTAGTAGTTAATACAACTGTTAAAAAATCTAAAATTACAAGTAGACAGAAAATTTATACTAGAAGTAGTAAATTAACTGTTGACAAAACAATATCTGGAATTAATACAATAACTACTAATCCAGATACTGGATTAATCGTATCTAGTGGTTTATCTACAAACTCTTTTAATGGATTAAGAGTTGAAGATAAGGAAATTTCCCTTAATGTTCCTGATGTTTCTAATATAGTTGCAATATACGAATCTGTAAATACAGCAACTGTTACATTAGATAAATTAACATTTGGTGGTGGACTCGCATTAGATACTGCATCAGTTCTTGGCGAAAAAGTTATTGGTTCTACAAGTGGTGCTGTTGCTCAAATTGTTACTAGATCATCTTCTACTGAAGTTGAATTTGTTTATCTTAATACTAATACTTTTATTATAGGAGAAACTGTTAGATTCCAAGAATCTAATATTGCTTCTGCATTGGTTTCAGTATCATCAGGTAATTATATTGATAGAACTAGCGATTATATATTAGACAAAGGTCAGAAAGAACAATATTATGATTATTCTAGAATTATTAGAAAATCTAATACAGAACTACCAATTAGAAAACTTTTAGTTATTTTTGATTATTATAATGTTCCTGATTCTGATAAGGGTGATGTTTATACTGTTGAAAGTTATGATAAAGAAAGATATAAATCTGATATACCAGTATTACCTAGTGGAATAAGAGTATCAGATACTCTTGACTTTAGACCAAGAGTTAGTAATTTTAGTGGTACAACTTCATCACCATTTGATTTTAATTCTAGATCTTTTACTTCAACAAATACTCCATCAATAGTTTTATCTCCTAATGAAACTTCTGATATTGGTTATTCATACTATTTACCTAGAATTGATAAGGTTGTTCTTAATAAAGATGCAAAATTATCAGTAATAAAAGGTAGATCATCAGATAATCCAAAACCACCATCTTCAATAGAAGAAGGTATGGAATTGGCTAGAATTGAATTGCCACCTTATTTGTATAATACTAATGATATAAAAATATCTCTTGTAGATAATAAGAGATATACTATGAGAGATATTGGTGATTTAGAAGAAAGAATTGAAAATATTGAAGAATTAACTTCATTAAGTCTTTTAGAATTGGATACTAAATCATTACAATTTACAGATAAAGATGGTATAAGTAAATTTAAATCTGGTTTCTTTGTAGATAACTTTAAAAATACCAATTTTATTGATACTGAAAATCCCGATTCAAAAGTTTGTGTTGATAAAAATCTTAAAGAATTAAAATCTGATAATGCATTATATTCATTAAAATCTCAAATTGCACCAGAAAATAGTGTAGATATTGATTCAGTAGATTTTTCATCTAATTTCAATCTGTTAGATTCAAATATTAAGAAAACAGGTGATCTCGTTACTTTAAATTATTCTGAAGTTGAATGGGAAAATCTATCTCAAGGTTTTGCAACTAAAAAGCAACAAATTAACCCATTTGGTATTACTAATTATAATGGATTTGTTAAATTAACTCCATCATCCGATACATGGGTTAGATCTATTACTGATGGGACAGGAGTTATTACACAAACCCAAAGCCAGTGGGAAAATTCTTATATTGGTAATCTACTTACTAGTTCTAATCCAAATAATAAATTAAGATCAAGGAATGTTGAATTTAGAGCAGGTGGATTGCAACCATCAACTCAATATTATTCATTCTTTGGTGGAAATTCTACTGTTGATATTGTTCCAAAACTTTTAAAAGTTACAGTGTCATCAGGTGTTTTCCAATCAGGAGAAACAATTAGTGGATATATTAATGGTAAAAAAGTTTCTTCGTTTAGACTTGCAAATGCAAATCATAAATCAGGAGCATATAATAATTCAACAACAACATATGCAGAAAATCCATATTCTCCATCTTTAAATCTAAATGCATATTCATCATCTTCAGTTGTTTTAAATATTGATACATATTCTCTTGCAGATGATAGTGATGGTAGATTTTATGGTTATGTAACTTTTGGTATGATATTGGTTGGTGAAACTAGTGAAGCACAAGCAACTGTAGCAAATCAAACATTAATTGCAGATTCTGTTGGCGATTTAATTGGATCTTTCTTTATTAGAAATCCATTAACTAATCCTGCACCACCAATTTCTTTTAATACTGGATCTAAATCATTTAAGATATCTTCAAGTTCTACAAATTCTTCTTCATCTTCAGTAACCTTTACTGAAGAAACATTCCATTCTTCAGGAATTGTAAATTCTTCAGTATATAATGAAAGTGTTGTTATTAGAAGACCACCTTCAGGATTGCCATTAAATGCTCTTAGAAGAGATCCATTATCTCAAACATTTAGAACAGATAATGATGGAGGATTCTTAACTGGTGTTGATCTTTACTTTGCAGAAAAAGATACTACAGAAAAGGTATTTGTAGAGATTAGAGAATCTGATATTGGTGGTAAACCAAAGAATAAGTTGGTACAAAATTTTGCAAGAGCAGAAATTACTTCTGCAGGGATTACTACTTCTTCTGATGCATCAACAGCAACTAATGTTAAGTTTTCATCACCACTTTATTTACAACCAAATAGACAATATGCAGTTTCTATATTATGCCCATCGTCTGATGCTCATAAATTATGGATAGCAGAGTCAAATCAGGCAACTGTTACTACACAATCATATCCAAATGCTGAACAAATAGTATATTCAAATCAATATACAGGAGGTAATCTATATAAACCTCAAAATGGATCAGTTTGGAATTCAAGTATTAATGAAGATTTAAAGTTTAAATTTTATAAAGCAAACTTTACTTCAAGTTCTGGTACTGCATATTTCCATAATCCTAATATTTCTATAGGTTCTACCTATAAATCTAAAGATTCAAATATACCACCATTAACTAAGAATCCAGTTAAGGTTTTACCAAGAAAAATAAAGGTTGGAATTACAACTTCACCAGAATTATTACCATTAAATTATATTCTTAATGAAGGATCTGCAATCGGAAATAAAAGTTCTGCTTCTAATGCTTCATTTGCAAGAGGAACTGTTGAGTTTTTGGGTGGAAATATTGGTGATCTTGAAATAGTAAATGCAGGTATTGGATATTCAAATGGTACATTTACTGTTCCTCTTTATAATTTAAATAGTTTTGGTGAAAATGCTACAGGTATAGTTACTGTTTCTGGTACTAAAATATCACAAGTATCAATAGCAAATACTGGTAATGCATACAGAGCAGGTGATTTATTAGGATTATCTACTAGTGTTATGACTAGAGGAATGCATGGAACATTATCTGTTAGAACTGCACCTACTATTGACACAGTATTCTTAACAGATGTTCAAGGACAGAAGTTTGATAAAGATGATGTAATACATGTTTATAATGGATCAGCTTGGGCATCTATAGGAGGAACTATTGCTAGAGAAGATTCTAGTACTATAGACAAATTACATGAGGGTAATATTTTCCAAATTAAACAATATGATCATGGAATGCAGTTCGATACTAATATTGTTAGTATTGGTGGTGTTCATCCAACCAGTAGTTCTGTTAAGTTAGTTGCAAGTATAGTACCATCAAATACAACAATATCTGTTGCAACAACAGCAGGATTTGATTATTTTGAAGGTAAAAGAGTTGCTGCAGCAAATACTGGATATGCAGTTGTTAATGATGAAATTATTTCATATTCAGCAGTTAATGCTGGTACTCTTACTATATTGAATAGAGGAGTAAATCAATCTGTTACTAGAAATCATGCCAGTGATGATTTAATTTATAAGTATGAAATGAATGGTGTTTCTTTAACAAGAATTAATAAATCTCATGATCTACCTACAGATTCTGCATTAAAGAATCTAAGAGATATTGATAGTTATCACTTAGAATTTGATAGAACATCAGGAGTAGAATATGCAAATAGATCTACTAATGCTGATATGATTAGTTTTGTGGATGAAAGAGATTTGGGTGGATCTGATTCTACTGCAAGTAAAAACATCCAATTTAATGAGATTGTTCCCCAATTTAATACTATAGTACCTGAAGGTACTAATGTTTCTTCGACTTTAAGAACAATTTCTGGTACAAGTAGTGATGGTTCAGAAGTTTCGTTTATAGATCAAGGATTTGAATCAGTTTCTTTAAATGAACTTAACACATTAAATACACCAAGAATAGTTGCATCTAGAATTAATGAAACTAATAGAATTACTTCTTTACCAAGAAGTAAATCTTTAACTCTTGGAGTTAAAATGGAGACAAGTAATAGTAATGTTTCTCCTGTTATTGACTTATCAGAAGCAGCTACATTTGTATTTAACAGGAATAGATTGAATAAACCAATTACTAATTATGCCAATGATTCAAGGTCTAACGTAATTATTGGAGATCCACACTCTTCTGTTTACTTATCTAATAAAATTAATCTATCACAATCAGCAACTTCACTTAAAGTTCTATTCAATGCATATAGACATTCTTCTAGTGATATTAGAGTTCTTTATAAGGTATATTCTAGTGGTTCTGGTGAAATCGATCAGGTTTATCAATTATTCCCAGGATTTGATAATTTATTAGATAGTGATGGGGATGGTATTGGTGATAAACGTGTTACTAGTATAGTAAATGGTGGACTACCACAATATCTTATTAGTAATGGATCTTCGGATATAGATGTTAGACCTAGTTTGGATAATGAATTTTTAGAATATCAATATAGTATTGATGATTTAGATCAATTTAGTGCATTTCAAATTAAAATTGTTATGAACGGTACTAATGAAGCATATTCACCAAGAATAAAAGATTTAAGAGCAATTGCTTTATCGTAATGATTCCAGTAAAGGGTCATAAGGGTTTATTCAGAGATGAAAAATCTGGTGCAATAATTAATACTGATGTTTCTGAATATAATAACTATATGGTTATGAAAAATAAGAAACAATCTGAAAAAGATGAATTAGATAGGATTAAATCTGATATTCAAGAGATTAAAAATTTACTAAAACAATTAGTAAATCCGACTTAGGACATAGTACGTATAAATATATTTTAGATCCTGACTGATTAGAATTTAGTCTAATGCCAGATATAAAAGTAAAAGTTAATCAACCTACGAGAGTAGGTCAACAGAATGCAGTTAAAGTAATTACTGCATTTTCAGGGGATTCGTCTTCAACTATGTCTGCTATGAGCGACGTTGATGTGAGTGGTGGTTTACAAAATGGAATGGTTCTTGTATATAATTCATCCACTAGTAAGTGGGATGCTACATTAGATTTAACACCTGGAAGTACACAAAATTTAGACATCAATGGAGGAAACTGGTAAGTCATGGCAAGTATTGTAAGAATTAAAAGATCCACTGGGACAGCTGCACCTGGTTCATCTGGTTTAAAATATGGTGAATTGGGTGTAACTATTGGGGCAGGTCTTCAAGGAAATAAGGGTGAAAGACTCTTTGTTGGTAATGCTAGTGATAACCCCGTAGAAGTTGGTGGTAAATATTATACCGATTTATTATCTAATGCGGTTGGTGTAGTTGCTGCTGGTGCTAATGCATCTGTTGCAACGAATGGATTTGTTCCTATTATGAATAGGAATTCTTCTGGTAATCCTGGTGGTGGAGGTCTTGTTAATAATTTACCTAGAGTTGACCAATGGTCAGTTGATAATTTAACTTTAGATGCAAATACAATTTCATCTAATAATACTGATGGTGATATTATATTCCAAACAAATGGAAGTGGTGAAGTTGTTATTCCAGATGATCAATTTCTAACTTTTGGTACAAGTAAAGATGGAAAAATTGAATATGATGAAAATGGAACTGATCTTGTTCAGGTAACTGGTGCAGGTTGGAGATTTAATGTTCCTGTTGAATTTGAAGGTGGAGGCGGTGGCTTCTATTTTGATAATGTTGGTATTTCTTCTAACGTAATTTCAACAAGAGCTGGTGGAGGAAATCAATTATTCATTGACCCATATCCTGATGGATTGAGTAATGAAGGTACTGTTATCATAAAAGGTGATTTGCAAGTTGATGGTACTCAAACAACTGTTAATTCAACATCAGTAACATCTAATGAATCTATCTTTAAGTTAGGTGATGTTACAAGTGTAAGAACCGTTGTTAATACAAATGTTGGTTCGGGTAGTTCTGTAATTACTCTAGATTCTATTGTAGGAATCAACACTGGTGATACCTTAACTGGAACAGGTCTTCCTGGAGCAGGAACAACAACTGTTCATTCATATGTTAGTGCATCTGGTATTTCGACAGTATATATTGACGGTGTAACAACTGCTGGTATTAGTACTACGGCACAGATTACTGTTACACATGCATATGATACCAATACTGATCGTGGTATTTCTTTCAACTATAATACCAGTTCTGGTGCATCAAATAATAAAACAGGATTCTTTGGATATATTGATACAGATTCAAATGCTGCAAGTAGTGCTCCTGCAAATTCTTGGACATATATTCCAAATGCTACAATTACAAATAGTACTGTAAGTGGTACTAGAGGTTATCTTGATGTTAAAGGTATCTACTATCAGGATGCTGATTCATCTACTCATGGTGTTGTATTCTTTGATTCAAATGGATTACAAACTTCCACTGATACTCCAGGTAATGCAACAACAACTTCAAGTCATGTTCTGACTGCTGTAACTGAAATTGTACTTACTTTAGATAGTACTCATACTTTTACTGCTGGAAAATATGTAACTCAACCAGGTGCAAATGCAAACATATATGGTATGGTGAAAACTACTACATCATCTAGTAATCAGGTAACTCTAATAGGTGTTAATGGTACATTTAATACAACTAATGTTATTTTTGAGAATAATGTTACCACTGGAAGAACACCTTCAAGTAAATCAACTACATACAGTGATAAGCCTATGTGGACTACCACAATAGACGGAGGAAGTTTCTGAGGAAATTAAGTTATGAATAGTAATGAGCAAGTTGATGTGAATGTTTTAGTTCGTGTCTATAATCAAAAAATAGCAACACTAACAAACCAAAATATTTTATTAGAAGCTAAATTAGAATCTTTAACTAAAGATTTTGAAACTGAAAGGGAAAATCTATTAATGCAACTAATGGATAAAAAAGGACCACCTACAGTAGTAGGAAAATCTAAATCAGATTTTAAAGAATCAGAGGTTGATTAATGGCAAAACCATCGACACGTCAAGGATTAATAGATTTTTGTTTAAGACGTTTAGGAGCACCAGTATTAGAAATAAATGTAGATGATGATCAAATAGATGATCTAGTTGA
>CEUA01100994.1_pt1 | contig 13232 bp, 4 predicted proteins | sample 361541 | NCBI WGS metagenome assembly CEUA01 (sample SAMEA2623079, study PRJEB7988) | marine metagenome | isolation source: saline water (ENVO:00002010), including
TACTCCAACTGTGGGAAAGCTAGTTATGTTTCCTGCCGTATGGAATTTCATACATCGTGGATGCCCACCCCTCAAATCTAAAAAATATATTATCTCTACTTACATACACTAATGGCAAAGAATAAACACAATCAAGAAACAGGATCTAGTATAGAAAGATCTGATGAAAGAATAGCAGAAACTCAAGAAGTCTTTACACCTCCTGAGATCTGTAGAGAAATGATAGAAAGAATACCATTAGAAACTAGAAAGAACCCAAAGTCAAAGTTTTTAGATAACTCTGCAGGTTCTGGTAACTTTCTAGTTGAGTTAAGAGATGAATTAGTTAAGTATCATAATCTCGATCACGTACTAGATAATATGCTTTATTGCATAGAATTAATGGAAGATAATCATAAAGAAATATGTGAACGTCTAGACGTATCAATAGATCACCCACATTATGTTTGTGCAGATGCTTTAGAATATGATTATAGTTTTGGTGAACCTATTGGAGTTGAATTATTCTTTACTTAATCGTACAGTTTTTACTATTTGTACCACCAGGACCAGTTGCATTTACAGTATAAGTTGTTGTTCTCTCTGGACTCATTGTAGTAGTACCAGAAGAACTAGCAGGTAAAGAGAATGTTGGATCGTTAGGATTAGATGATCCAAATATTCTAGTAACCTGTCCACTAACATTCCAAGTCATAGCAGCAGCTGTATAAGGTACATCTAAAGTTGGATGCCATAACTCAAAAGTCTGGTTAGCATCAGTACCATGACTATCAAATAATATAATCTTTTTAGTATTATTTGATAGTTGATTTGGATTTGGATAAGTAGTGCCATTAGTAGCATTTAAACCAGTCCATGTAATAGGATATTCCCCTTCAGGTAAAGAGATAACATCACTCATAAACACACCATCTTCTTGTATTTTAGTGAAATCTAATGAACAACAAGTCCAATCTCTTTCGGAAAGTTCATCTGATTCATCAGTATCACCAGGACCTTGTAACCAGAAAGCAACACCACCTGGATTATAATACCAATTATTATTAGCACCTGGTGCTGGTTCTTGTCCTGGAGGGAAGGAAGAGTTTGTTATTGTTACAGTTAAATCATATTGTCCTGCAGCCAACGTAAAGTTTGGTACTCTTATAAAATCAGAAGTAGGATTACTAAATGTTTCTACTTCACCTAAAGGAAATCCTCCAGGGAAAGTAGGTCCTTTTATAGAGAATTTTGCATTATTATCTGCCTGTGCTTTAAATGTATAAGCATTAGCACCACCAGTAACATTAAATCTATAAACTGCGGTTTGAGCTTGATCTGGTAAGCAATCAGTTGGAGTTCCTCCATTTGAAGATGCAGGGAATACTGCATATTCTCTCATAAACGGAGACCAAGCAACATCCATAGCATATGATATTGGATTGTCATAAGATCTACCCCAGTATGCTCTACCAGCAGCAAAAGTTTGAGCAAATCCACCAAATGACATACTATCCAACGCATATCCTTTATCAGCTTTATCAGTCCAACTATGTTTCATCCTGAAGTCGCAAGTACCTGGACCACTAACCATTAAATGACTAACAGGATTTTCCTTAAATCTTACATAGTAAGGAGCCCCGATTGTTACTGTAGGAGCATCAGGATTTGGTGCTGGTTGTGAACCTGCACCTTCACAAGGTCCATCATATCTTCCTTTTATTGAACTATTACTAATATTACCACCAAGTACAAATGGAGATCCGCAAATAGCTGCACCAGCTTTACCACCATCACCATCTATACCAGTAGTTGATTGTCCTGGTTGACCATAATCACCACCATCTCCACCTTTACCACCATCAGTAGAACAAAGTCCAGTATCTACTCTAAGTTCAGCACCAGATAAACAAGTTGGACAACCACCTTCAGTACCATCTTCTCCAGCTTTTGCATTTTGAGGTCCACCACCAACCCATTGTGTATATCCATATCCAGCACCCCAGCCGCCCATTCCACCTTTACCTTGGATTGGATTCTCAGAAGGAACTGAATTTAAACAAGTTCCAGTTTGCCAATTTGCCTTACAAACAGTAGTACACCAAGTTCCAAACCAACTATCAATACAATCAGGACCATATCTACAACATCCACCACTTGCCTGTGCTATTAAAGTATCTCCACCATCACAACCTGGAGTTGCACCACAAGCTGCATTAGCAGCATATTCTTTATCACATATACCTTTCATCGCATCCAATCCATCAGGATGGATATATCCCATTGCACCCTGTTCTCCACCACCTCCACCACCATAAATCTTGGCATTATTACCAACATATACTTGAGTAGTATTTCCTGTATGAACTATCTTTAACGCAGTACCACCATCTTTACCTGGATCACTCTTAGTTTTATCTGTTTGAGTAGCATAATTAAATAATGCTTCTCTACCAGCAGATCCATAAATCGCACCATCAACTTGAATCCTAAAATTATTTGCAGGTATAGGATTACTTGGCGTTAATCTAGCAGCAGGGACTTTATCATTACCTACTCCCCCACCACCTACTGTACCATTATTACCAGTATCACCACTTCCACTTATCATATCCAGAAATGTAATTTTCTGAACATTTCTTGTTATATTTCCATATGAATTATTAGTACTATCTACTCCACTTGTTCCACCATTTGACCAATCAATACCATTACCACCAGTAAATCTAGCCATACTCAATTCTGTGGCATTAGATCTTTGATCTGCATAATATCTCTTAATTGAACCTCTCATTTGAGATGCTTTCCAATTAAATTCAGTAGTAGCTGCTATCTGTTCATTCTCAGTAGAATTTGGAACAATAGGATCTAATTCATCAACATTAGTATTCCTTTTCATCTCTGATGCAGAAACAGGAACTGCATTATTAACAGGATATATTTCTTTAAAATATTGTCTCATCTTGCTCCATTTAATAGGAACACTACCTGTAAAATAAGGACCTGCTTTCTCAACATCAAAATATGGTCCACTCTGATGTTGTGTAAGAGGACCACCATTAGATACTTTATTACTATTACCAGGATTAGTACTACCAGTTGATGATTGTACTATAAGTTTTCCACCCATTGCAGCATGATTACCACACTGATAATAATAAGTTCCTGTTGATCCTGCTGGAGCAATCCAAGTAACTGTTTGTGTTTCAGATCCTTGACCGCTAACACCTGCTATTTGATTAGCAGTTCCAGTAACAGGATCACTTTTAATATAAAATGGATGCCCTGAAGCATTTACTAAAAAATTAACTCTATCTCCTTCCCTAATAGTTACATCTACATCATTACCATTTACTGAACCATTTCTATCTGTTCCTGAAAGATTATACCCAGTATTACTTGGTGCTATTACATCAATATTATATCCTGGTAATGGTGCAACACTTAATACTGTAATGGTTCCACCCATTGCAGCATGATTACCACACTTATAATAATAAGTTCCTGCAGCTCCAAGTGATGGTGTCCAGTTAACCGTACCATCAGTTGCTCCATTATTAATTACACCATTAACTAAATCTCCACTTCCTGTTGTATCTGTTGTTTTAATGTAGAACGGATGACCCGTTGCATCTACATGAAAATTAATTCTCTCACCTTCTTTAATTCTTACTTCTGGATTACTTGGCATTATTCCTAGATAGTTCCGTCTGTATCATTTCCTATTAATATATATTCATTATTGTTAGGTGCTGTTACGTCAACATTAAATCCTGGTTGAGATGTATCCTTAACAGTAACTCCAAGAGTATTACCAACTTGATTATTTCTAGCAGAATCACTGAATAATTTTATCTGAATAATTTCTGTACCCTCTTCAGCCATATCTTTTGCAAGAGCATGAGAGAAACTAAACGTATTAGAAATAACAGTACCTTGTCCTTCAATAGATCCAGTTGTTAAATCACTTGAATTAATACCTTCTAATTTCCACCAAAGATCAGTAGAATCTACAACATTAGTTGTTGTTACTGTTGTTGTAAATGTATCACCTTCCCTAATAATAGATTCTGGTGTTGATAAAACATAAACTGGATTAGAAGTTGTTGATGTATCAAATATTGTAATTATTGATGTATTTGCTACATTATTAGTATAACCAGAATCTGTATATAATTTAATTGCAATTTTCTCTGTTCCTTCTGTTGTAGCATCCTCCGCAACAGTATGAGAGAAAGCAAAACCACCACTAGAAATATTTCCAGATCCACTTAATGCACCTGAAGAAAAATCACCAGCATTTATAGTTCCAGTATGCTCATCTATTATCCAATATAAAGTAACTCCATCATTAACATTAGTTGTTGTTACTGTTGTTGTAAATGATTGCCCCTCATTCAACTGAGTTACACTTGGAGATATACTATAGGTTGGTGCTTGAGATGTTGATGTATCATTAATAGTAATACTGAGTGTATTACCAACCTGAGTTGTTCTTGCAGAATCAGTAAATAACTTAACCATCATAGTTTCTGATCCTTCTGTTAGAATATCATTTCTAAGAGTAGTACCAAATGCCTTAGAACCAGTAGCATCAGTAACGATATTACTTTCTAAAATTCCTTCATTAAAATCAGATGCAGTTATATTTGTACCACTAAATTGCCAATATAAAGTTGTATTTGATGCAACATTAGTAGTTGTTACTGTAATAGAAAGGAATTGTCCTTCATTAACTGGATCTAAATTTGAAGAAAGTGAATATGTAGGAGTAGCAGAATCAGTTGAAGTATCATTAATTGTAATTACTGTTGAAGTTGCTACAATATTACTAAAACCAGCATCAGTAGCTAATACAATCGCAAACTTTTCTTCTCCTTCTGTTGTTGTATCAGCAGCAACAGTATGTTGGAAAGTAAATTGACTACTTGATGTCGTACCAGCACCATTCCAAGCACCTGAAGAAAAATCAGCAGCACTTACAGATCCAGTATGCTGATCTAATTGCCAATATAAAGTAGTTCCATCAGCAACATTACTTGTAGTAACTGTAGTTGTAAGAGTTTCTCCTTCATTTATTGAAGTTTTGGATGGAGATATAACATAAGTAGGTGTTGAAGGAGTTTGAGATGTATCATTAATAGTAACACTAGCCTCAGCAACCTTAACTGTTCTTGCAGAATCTACATATAATTTAACTGCAATGGTTTCACTTCCTTCAGTTGTTGCATCACTAGCAAGAGTATGAGTAAAGTTAAATGTATTATTAGATATAGATCCAGATCCAGTTAATGCTCCTGTAGAAAAATCATTACCATCAATATTAGTACCTTCTAATCTCCAATATAAAGTAGTTCCATTAGATACATTAGTTGTTGTTACTGTTGTTGTGAATGAAGAACCTTCATTTACAGATGTTGGATTAGGACTTATACTATATGTTGCTTGAGGTATAGAAGTATCATTAACAATAATACTAAGTGTATTACCAACCTGAGTTGTTCTTCCAGAATCGGTATATAATCTAACAGCAATAGTTTCACTTCCTTCAAGTGTTACATCATTATCAAGAGTATGACTAAAATTAAAAGTTCCTTGTGCATTAATAGTTCCAGATCCAGTTAATGATCCTGACGAGAAATCGGAAGATGTTATACCAGTTCCTGATAGTTCCCAATATAAAACTGTTCCATTAGAAACATTAGTAGTTGTTACTGTTGTAGTAACAGTAGAACCTTCATTTAGAGTTGTACTACTTGCAGAAAGACTATAAGTTTTAGATTGAGAAGTATCAGTAATTGTGATTGTAGATGTATTTGCTACATTATTAGTATGACCAGAATCAGTATATAATTTAATTGCAAATTTTTCTTCACCCTCAGTTAAATTATCAGCAACAATGGTGTTAGTAAAGCTAGCTGAACCATTATTAATTGATACAGATCCACTCATTCCGTTAGAAAAATCAGATGTGTTTATTGCTCCAGTATGTTGATCTATTAACCAATAAAGAGTAGTTCCATTAGAAACATTTTGCGTTGTTACACTTGTTGTAAGAGTATCTCCTTCATTCAGAGTAGTATTTGAAGGAGTAATAGTATAGGTAGGTGTAGTAGGAGCTGTTGATGTATCTTGAATAACTACAGAATTATTACTAGCAACCTCGTTTGTTCTACCAGCATCAGTATATACTTTAAAAATTATTCTCTCATTACCTTCTGTGACTAAATCTTCTCTAATAGTTTTAGTAACAGCAGCACCATTATTATTAATTGTTACACTACCAGTTAAAGAAGAAGGAGTAAAATCGGTAGAGGACATAACACTTCCAGTTATTTCCCAATATAAAGTAGTACCATTAGCAACACCTGATGTTCCAATACCATATGAAAAAGTTTCCCCTTCATTTGGAGTAGTTTTTGTAGGAGATATTGCATATGATGAAGAAATAGATGTATCAATAATTTGAATAGAAGTAGTAGCAACCTGTATTTGCCTTGAACTATCAGTAAATAATTTTACATTAAGAGTTTGTGTTCCTTCGGTAGTTAAATCGTTAGCAAGAGTATGACTAAACTGGAATGATCCTTGACTATTAACAATTCCAAATCCAGTTAATGATCCTGAAGAGAAATCAGAACTATTAATTCCTGCTCCATCTAATCTCCAATATAAAGGAGTAAAACTATCAACGTCTGTAGTAGTAATAGTAGTAACAAGCGTACTACCTTCATTAACACTAGTACTAGGAGAAAGATTTATAACATAAGTTGGATTAGAGGGTTGTTCAGGTAATCCTACACTATCATCAACATTTAAGTAGTAATATACTTCACCTTGAGATCCGATTACAAAATTACCATTTACAGTACTTATTTCAAGAGCAGTCCAAGATGATCCATTATTATCGCTTACTTGAATAACTTGATCATTACTACCTTCTTTAATTTTAAATTTATAACCTGCTATTGTTGTATTAGCAAAACTACCATACGAATATGCTGTATCTGTTGTAATTTGCATCAAATAATACCCATTACCAATTCTTAATTCAACAGGATTTCCAGCGTCAGAACCTGTAAATTCTCTAATTCCAATAATCTTAACTTTAGCAGAACCAGAAGTAACACTAAACCTTTCATTTAAATTTGGTCTAGATGGAGCTAATCCACTAGTTGCTTCATAAACTGGATTAGGTGTTGTTTTTGAACCAGAAATCTCTCTAATTATTCTAACATCAGTTTCATTTGTAGTAAAATCAGCTGCCCATTTCAAAGAGTCTGGATTTGATCCAGGTTCATATCCTAGATAAAAAGTACTACTAGTTTCTGGAGAAATTTGTTGTTTTAAATATGTTTTTAATTGAGTACAAGACCAACCTCTATTCTGCTGCATAGCACAAGCCAGTAATCCAACAGTTACAGGACAAGCAGAGGAAGTTCCACTAAATTGAGTGTCACAAAAACGATTATTGCCTGTGACTATTTCACCTCTAACTATCTCCATACGGTGTGGTCCATCACCTCCAGTAGAGGGGTTTTGTGTATCAGTAGCATAATTAATTGCAATATCTGCAGCTAGTGTACCATCAGCAGGAGCATAAAAATCTATATGATTTCCTCTATTACTATAATCCTCACTGTCCACCATCGATTCAATATTAGCCATCCCACATTCTGCAAATTTTAAATCATTATTTCCAGCAGCACTAAGAACTTTTTTTCCAGCACTGCCTCTAGCTAAAGTCTCAATATTATCGTTTTGATATTTACTTGTTGTACCAGTTCCTTTATCCTTAAAAATCGTGTCAGATGTTAATGACCATCTACTTTTTAATTCATTATCAATAGCACCAATAGAAAATAAATCATAACCAGAATCATCCTTTACTCCCATTGGATAAGGAGCTCTATGAATGTACCATTCTGTCCCATTTTCTTTAATCACTTTATTATTATGATCCACATCACCTTCTTGTGTAAGATAAAATGCCTGATTACCAGAAGAAAAAGAAAAGATAACTCCCTCAGTAATAGCAGCTTTTAAAGCATTCTCCTCTCCTGCTTCCAAAGACTGTCCTCTAGAGTAAGGAAGTTTAATAAAGGTTTGATCTGGGGTTGGAGTAAAAGTGTTTAGATAAGATATACTTTCACGTCCACCACCTTGCTTTATAAAGTGTGGGATATCTAGAATCTTAGAAACTCCACCAGGTATAGAAACCCCATCCTTTATATTCTGATCAGTTTGACCATACGCAGTTCCCCTATATTCATAAGTATAGACATCATCATTATCCAAAAGATTTCTACTCGTTTTCCCCCAACTATTAGATGAAATTGTTGGATTTTTTGTATTAAACTTAGGATTATTTGGTTTATGCTTATGAAATATTTGAGTTACTCTATAAGTAACTGTACTAGTTACGGCCCACAAAGTAATAGACCACTTATTAGCATTAAAAGCCCACCCATAATTCTTACCATAAGCTTGGGAAGCACAAGGAGTTCCATGATCACCACGAGAAAAAATTGATGGAACATTTGTTTTAGTACCATTACAATATGCTCTAGTATAAGTAGCAGAGATAGCAAAACCACCAAAATCAGGAAAATCGTATGATTGTCCTGTTGATATCCGTGATCTAAGTGATGCACTATACCACCAAGCTCTTGCCACACTTTCTACAGGAACTCTTGTACCATCCCAACGAGTAGTTAATCTATTAGAAGGATCTGAATCAAACCATTCAGGATCAAGATAATATGGTGCGTCTAAAATCATATCCAAGACACCACATTTACCTGAACGATTTAATACATTACCTGAAATATAGTTTGGTGGATCATTCTCACCAGTACAAAATTCTGGATGTGCAAACCAATGTCCATTATCTGTTACTACTACATCAACATCTAAACCATCATTTGTATATTGAATATCTTGATTTTTAACTGTACGAGTACTACTTGCCCAAGGATTAGTAGTCGAACTTTCTTGACATCTCAATAATTGATAACCAGTTCTATTCCATTCTGCAGAATCCCAAGTTGAAGTACCAATTATATAATTTACATCTGATACATAACTCTTATAATCTCCCGAAATACCTTGCTGAGTATAATAATCCGCAGTGTATCCACCCATACTATAAATCTGCCAAGCAATTCCACCAGGGTTATTATTCCAATCTTCTTTATTAGGATCACCATGACTACCATTTCTTATTTGATAAGTAATTGTATGGGTTCCTGCTTTTAAAATACCTAAATTAATGATTTGATATTTTATTCCCCAATAAAGAGAAGAATCTATAATTTCTTTAGTTGTACCTGTTTTTCCATCAGTTCTACCATTCCAACCACTATAAAAATTCTCCATTCCTGCAGGTATGTTTGGTATTAGATCCATAGTATTAGCAGGATACTGTCTTCGACCAGAAGTTAAATCTGGGAAAATTTTATATCCATCATCTCTAATCCACTCTATAGAAGCATACTCACCATCTGCTGCTACAAAAAGTTGATAAGGTCCTGTAGATGAGATGGTAATAAGATTACTTCCAGTCTGAGTTGAATTTCTTAAAGGATCAGGATCATTAGCATTTGTAGGGGCACTTGGATATACAGCATAATCATATATCAAAGGAAATCCCACCAACTGCCAATAATTCAGTGCATCAGTATTAGGATGCACATCTTTAACTTTAATCCAATTAGTAGTTCCTTGACCCGACTGACCAGTAATAGTCATCAATGAACTCTGAACTAACTGTGGAGTATCAGGAACGTAATGCAAATCTCTATAATTTTTTACATTCTTACCAAACCTATTAGAATGCCATTCTATATCTTCATTCATATGACCACCTTTAGATCCCATTTCATGTGCATGGAATGTGGAATCTAATTCAACATATTGAATGTCTGGGTGTTTTCTTAATTCTTCTGCTTCTGCAAGAGATAATTGATATGTACCAATAGTTTCATCATACTTAGCATCATCTTTACAAAGACACTCACGATCTGGAATATTTAATTCATTATAAGTTGTACAACATAGAAAATGATGTATCTTTTGCCAACAAGTACCATCTTTAGCCTTGACCTGATAATTCTTTCTTGCCATTAATGATTCCCTTTAGTGTAGATCAACCCAAGTACTTCCAGTATAACCTTGGAACTTATTAGTTGAAGTATTGAAAATCAATGCTCCAGCTTCAACTCCAGTACTAGTTATATTGGTAAGATTACCCCTCTCAGTAGTAGTTACTCTTGGTAAAATTACATACCTACCTAAAATATTTCCAGCATCACCAAAGTCAACTGCTGCTCTAGGTTGTGCTACACCAGAACCAACATTACCTTCACCTTTTACTACAATTCCAGAAGTATTCTCTAAGATAAGGTTTGAACGATCAAGAGTAATATTTGATGCTCCAATATCAATCGGAGTATCAGCAACACGTATAGATGTTATTCCAGTAAGAGATGTGTTAATACCTATACCAGAAGCAAAGTTTGCAGGACCACCTACCAATACATTACTATCACCAATATTTTCTATTGAAGCTCCAATAGCAACTCTACTAATTAATGCAGTACTTCCTCTTGCATCAATATTTGCTTTAGTATCTTCAATAGCAACACCTATTGCTAAAGTAGATAAACCAACACTACCTGCAACATTTAACTTATTAAATGTTGAAATACCAGATATTGAATTAATATTAGATCCATTTATAATATCAGGAATAGAAGCAGTTCCAGTAAAAGCACCAGTAACCTCTAAATCTCCAATTACAGAAACATTTCCTGTAAAGGATGATACACCAACTACGTCCAGTTTTGAATCTGGTTGAGACTTACCTATACCTAATTTACCATCATAAGTAAGAGTCATCAAGTTGGTAGTTGATCTATGATACCAGTTATAATTTCCAGTATTAACACCAACAAAAGCACCTAGATGCAAATACTGATTAATATTACCAGTATCACCATTAAATATATCAAAAGATTTAGCTTCATTACCAAATCTAATACCACCCATACTATCACCTACACCAGTAGTAGGTGGAATTCTTTGGCAGAGAGATAATACTGAATTTCTTTGTCCAATAACAGTTACAGAAGATATACCTGCACTATAAACTTCTACATTATGTTCAGGTGCATTAATACCTACACCCAACTTACCAGATACATTAAAAGTAGAAGCAGTTGAAATTCCTAAGTTAGCACTTGTAGCAATAACTCTTCCTGTTGTAACAACACCAGTTGTTGTTGAAGAATTAATATAAGTAGTTTCTATTCTAGTAATAGATGATAAACCACTAGTAACATCACCTGTAAGATCTCCAGTAACATTACCAGTAACATTACCAGATAAAGGACCAGTAAATGCAATACCAGTTACACTACCACTAACATCAAGGCTAGATGCAGTTGCAATACCAAGAGCACTATTACCAGAAGTAACATTACCTGTTAAATCACCAACAAATCCAGATCCAGCAGTTACAACACCTACAGTATTCGTATTTGTATTTTCTAGTTGAGTAATAGTAGATAAACCACTAGATATATCTCCACTAACATTTCCTTTGAAAGTAGTAGCAGTAACAACACCAGTTGCTAATATACCACCTGTAGAATTAATTCCTACACCATCAACAAGAGTTAAACCATTATTTCCACCAACTTGGAGGGTAAATCGAGGATCTACAGTCCCCACACCTACGTTACCCCTCGCATATATGCTTGTATATCCTAACCCAACATCAACATTATCCCATTGAGATGTTGGTAAACCATCTAAACTAGAACCATCTCCATAATAAGTAACAATACCAGAAGAAGTAGCAGTTACAATTCCAGCAGGAGATCCTACAGCAACACCTTCACCAACTTGTCCAGAACTTATATTACTTGAATTTACAATTAAAGTATCTGTTACAGTAAGAGATGTAATTATACCAGATGTAGCGTTTATCAAACCAGATCCAACAACATTTGGATCTTGAATTACTTTGACTTTACCTCGGACATCCAAAGCCTCAGTCGGAACGGTAGTTCCCACTCCAACCAAGCCATTTGCATTTACGATCAGATTGTCATCATCAACCTGGACACCATTTCTGAAATTGAATGCCTTCTTGATATTAGCCATTTATATACTAATTTTTTAGTTATTTATTATGAATGAAAAGCATCAACTTTAGAATTCAATTCCTTAATTGCTTCTATTAGGAGAGGAACAAGTTTTTCATAAGCAACAGCGTGTGTACCATCATCTCTAATAGTAGTTACACCAGGTAAATTTAATGCTTCAATCTCTTGAGCAATTACACCAGTATCTCCTTTACCTTCATTCTTAGATGCTTCATTCCAATCAAATGTATTACCACTAATTGAAAGAACCTTTTTAAGAGCATTAGGAATAGGTGTTATATTATCCTTTAATCTTCTATCAGAAGCTAAGAATGCAGTAATATCACCTATAGCTTCTATATCATCATGTACTTTAATTCCACTAGAATTAGTTTCAAGTCTTAGTTGACCTTGATGTCGTAATTGAATACCTGCTCCAGCAGTATAAATTAAACCTTGCTCAGTATTATTTTTGTTGGTTATCTCAACATTAGCATCACTCTGAATGTATATGTTTGCAGCAGTATTATCTCTGATAATATTGGTACGAGTACCTGAACCACTAACATTGTGCCAGATAGCAAAGTGAGAATTGGAAGCAGTTGCACCAGCAGTTAAAACATCATTATCGGGTAAATGTAAACCACCATCAGCATTAATATTAGCACTAACATCTAGAATACCACCAATATGTACATTTTTAGCAAATCCAGCTCCACCATCTGTAATGAAAGATCCTGAATCAACACTTGTACTGTCAGTAGTATTACATAAACTAACATTACCCTCAAGAACACTTATTGCTCTTTGTGAGGTAGATAACTTATTACCTATAGAAATACCACCTTCAATAATTACACCACCAGATGGTACTCCACCACATGCAGATGTAGCTTCTGTTCCATTAGTAAATCTACTTTCACCATCAACAATTAATTTCTTAGTAATTCTAAGATCCTTATTGAATCTTACATTTCCATTGAATGTAACTGGACCATTAAACTGAGATAGTATTTGTTTAGATGCACCACCTTCAACAAGTAGTCTATCTTTAATGATTACTTCATCAAATACAACACTAAGTGTACTTGGATCTTCACCTGT
>CEUA01156733.1_pt1 | contig 13231 bp, 12 predicted proteins | sample 361541 | NCBI WGS metagenome assembly CEUA01 (sample SAMEA2623079, study PRJEB7988) | marine metagenome | isolation source: saline water (ENVO:00002010), including
TCCAGATTGGCCTGGTTGTTATGGTTTCATAGTGTTTCCAACTAATGAGGCAGAAATTGCTATCGCCGAAAGCAGATATCCAATGTTCCCCTATGATATTAATAAGGCAATACCAGAGGTTGTTCATAGATATTTTGCAGCAGGTTTGGGCCTTCTAGCTATATTTTTGGTTTATTTTTCTTTTACCAAGATTAGAGATAAATCTATAAGAGGTTGGTCGCTGTTCCTTTTATTTTTTATATGCTGTCAGGGTTTATTTGGGTACTTAACTGTAAGCTTAAAATTATTGCCAATAATAGTAACAGCCCATCTTTTTGGAGGCTTTGCTACTTTAACGTTACTTTATTTTATATATCTTAAATCAAGAAATTTTCAAATATTTAACCAAATAAATATCACCAATCTTAAGGTTATAGCTCTAATAGCCTTTGTTGTTTTAATTTTTCAGATTTTTCTTGGGGTATGGACTAGTACTAATTATGCATCATTAGCATGCGCAGACTTCCCAACCTGCCAAGGAAGCTATATGCCTGAAATGGACTTTAAAAATGCGTTTAACCTAAATCAAGAAGTTGGACCTAATTATCTATATGGTTTGTTAGATAATCCGGCTAGAGTAGCTATTCATTACTCACATAGAATTTCTGCTTTATTGTTAACGTTTATATTCTTAATATTGATGTCTAGGCTTTGGTTTTCTGACGCAGCGCCTCTTGCTTCGACCTTAGGGATATTGTTACTAACACAAATAACTCTTGGGATAATAAATGTCGTTTATGTTTTACCTTTGTATGTTGCGATAGCTCATAACCTCGTTGCGGCATGTCTTCTTCTAGCTGTTTTTACTATTAACTATTTGGCTTGGAAAAAATGACAATCCTCAAAAGCTATTACCAATTATGTAAACCGAACGTAGTTTACATGATGTTAATTTGTGCTTTTGTAGGAATGTTGTTAGCTGAAGACTCTGTAAGGTCTTTTGGCTATTTAATTGTAGCGTTGTTAGGAATAGCATTTTGCGCTGCATCGGCTGCAGCAATTAATCAAGTAATAGATAGAAATACAGATGCGTCTATGACAAGAACAGACCAAAGACCGCTTCCACAGGGCGAGCTTTCAGCAATCCATGCTTCTTTATTTGCAATAGTTATTGGGATAACAGGCGCCCTTATTTTATATTTTTTTGTTAACACTCTTACAATGTTTTTAACTCTTGCGTCTTTGGTTGGCTATGCCTTTATTTATACTGTTTATTTAAAAAGAGCTACACCACAAAATATTGTAATTGGCGGTTTGGCAGGAGCTGCGCCACCTTTACTTGGTTGGTCGTCTGTATCGAACACAATAGATCCATATGCTCTTTTGCTCGTATTAATAATTTTTGTGTGGACTCCTCCGCATTTCTGGGCACTAGCAATTTATAGAAAAGATGAATATGCTAAAGAATCAATACCTATGTTGCCAGTAACCCATGGCGTAGTCTTTACAAAACTTCAAATCGTTTTATACACAATCATTCTTTTTATAGTTAGCTTATTGCCTTATGTGGTATTAATGTCGGGAGAGATATACCTTTTTTCTGCATTATTATTAAGCACTTTATTTTTATACTATTCTGTTAATCTTTATTTTAGTGAAGATGATGAAGATGCCATGAAGACCTTTCAATTTTCTATTTACTATATCTTCTTAATATTTTTAGCCTTGCTAATAGATCATTTTTTAATTACAAGCTAATGACTATAAAGAGAAATATACTTCTAATAGCTGTTTTCATAACTGTTGTTTTGACACTTTTTATAAATAAATTAACAACACCAAGAGTTCTTAGTACAAATGAGCTTCTAGTAAATGGCCTTTTTTTATTTGAAAACCCAAAACAGATTTCTGATTTTAGTTTTTACTCTGCTAACGGTGAGGAGTTTAATAAACCTGACTTAAATGGGAAATGGACAGTAATGTATTTTGGGTTCACAAGGTGCCCTGACGAGTGCCCTACAACCATGTATCAACTTTCAAAGTTAATAAAAGTATTGAGAGAAAAAGAATTTCCACTAGATGATAAGCAATGGGTGCTAGTTTCTATTGATCCCGAAAGAGATACTCCTGAAGATATAGATAAATATGCTAAGGGTTTTGATAAAGACTTTATCGGAGTATCTAATATTAGACCAATGCTCTTAAGTCTTGCTACACAACTATCAGTAAACAATGTTATGCCTAGCAATGATTCTATGGATCACTCCCATTTAGATAATCATGTTAACAATATTATTTTATTAAATCCCAATGGTGAGTTTGCTGGAGTATTTAGACCGCCATTTGATATATCGAGACTATCCTTAACTTATCAATCTGTTACTGCAAAATGAAAACATGTTAAGAAACAAAGAAATAAAATCTAGATATTTAGTTTATTGAATTTGCTACAAGCTCATAGAATATACTTGCGTTTATATTTGAATTAGCTGATGACCCTAAGCCATTGGGAACGGTTGCAATCCAATTAGATTGAGCCAAGTTATTAGGATTTAGTTTCATTTTTCTATCTTGTGATAGATTTTGTATTGGGGTGTATAAACTTGCCCTAACCACTACTATGTTTCTTTGAAAATCTATCATTATGTATTGTCCATCAAAACCAATAGTTGAAATTATCCAATCATCACAATTTGAGCTTGATTGTGCTTTTGCACATATAGTCCAAAACTGAAGACCATATGAATTTAAGTTCTTTATGAGGTCAACATAAGAACTATATTTTTGATTGCCACCTTCCCAAACCCCACCAAGTAAAAGCATATGCCCAAATTTGGCAAAATCTCTGGCTGTGCTGTCTAGGCAACAATAGGCTAAATAATTCCCATTAGATTGTCCCGAGCTTGTAAAGTCTCTCCACCAAGAGGCATCTATACCAATTTTTGAGAATAAATTATATTCTGCATAAGTTTGAATATCTTGTCCTGTAGCTCTGAAGATAATTTCTCCAAGCACCATAGTGTCACAATTAGAATATTGAAAAGCACCTCTTGAATAGGCAGTTAATCCATTCTCAAACCATGGATGAGTTACCCCTTCAACCGCAAGCTCTCTATTAATACATTTTGTGAGTTGATTATCGGCATAAACAATATTACCTCCACTGCTTGAATCGCTAGCATTAAGACATTCTCCTATTTCACCTGTTATAAAGTTGAAGCAGGCTGGCGGCAGACCTGACCGCATATCTAATAAATTTTTAATAGTAATTGATGATCTTTCATCTGAAGACCATTCTGTAATATAGCTTGATGCAGAATCTTCGATTGAGTTGATTGCACCAGACTCAACCGCAATCCCAATTAAGAAGCTTGTAAATGATTTTGCTGTCGACCAAGAACTAATATAACTATTTTGATCACGTTGTGTATAAAGGTTTTTATAAAAATTGCTATTCTCACTTAATGTCGAAGCTAATATATTCGCCTCATTATCAGTCATGCCTCTATATCTTTCATAAACCAACTTGCCATCTTTTATAACCACCACAGCCTGTGTAAAAGAACCATCTTGAAATGCATAATCAAAAGCTTCTTCTAGAAGTGAAGAATCCATTCCAACGCTTTCAGGTGTTACGCTCTCCCACACAAGAGGATGAACTGGGTTAGTTACAGAGGGAGTGCTTGGTATATCTATAGAATTGGGGCTAGATGAAGACCCTCCACCACAAGATATAGTTGATAAAGATATTAGACCAATTAAGATTTTTCTTAATTTATTAGATAGCGGCAAATGATTTTATTCGCACGCAGCTTCAAGGTTGGTTAAAAACACTCCGCCTGGACTAGGATATCTCCAATTTCTGAATTCTGAGCTTGGTTCTTGAGTATCAACATCGCCTGTAGCCATATGTCCGGTATAGAAATTAAAAGATAATATTTTTTGCCTCTTAACATCACAGTCTGCTTGAAAATACATAGTTGCAGAACGGCTTCCATACTCATCTATTCTAGGATAGTTTTTTAATACCCAGTAATAACGATAGTTATTAGCATCCGTTATTCGACTCATATCAACGTAAAATTCATCACCTGTTTCGGCACCGGTTGCAGTGAGTTCCCAATTGGCCAAAGCTTTGTCAGATAAAAAAGTAATTAAAATAATAAATATAACGTTATAAAATTTCATAACATAATTATCCTATTTTTTACAAACCGCTTCAAGAGAACTTGCAAAAACAGAGCCAGGATTTGGATAGATCCAATCACTTGCTTCTGTCCCTGGGCTAGGTTTAATCGAATAACTCTCACCCTTACCCATTTGGCCTGTGTAGAAGTAATAAATAAGTAATCTTTTACGAAATACATCGCAGTCTGCTTGGAAATATCCAGACGCAGACCTGTTACCGTCATCAACCTCTGCATAATCATTCAAAAGCCAAAAATTTACTAAACCATCAGATTTTCTTATAAGATCAAAATCAACATAATACTTATCGCCGTTGACACTATTAGCAACATTTTCCCATTCAGCCAAAGCTTTGTCAGATAAAAAAGTAATTAAAATAATAAATATAGCTTTATACAATTTCATAATAATTTTAAATTTTGATTATAACTTTACCTTTTGCTTTTCTATTTTTCAAATGTGAAATAGCAAGAGCTCCATCATCTAATGAGAAGGAATCAGAAACCTCTGGGCTAATTTTTTTTTCAGAATGCAGCCTAAATAACTCTTCAAAATTCTTTTTATTTTCTCCTGGAAACATGCCAACCCAGGCGCCCCAAAAAACTCCAACAATTTTCATACCTTTTAGGAGCGCAAGGTTTATTGGAATCTTTGGAATTTCTCCTGCCGCAAACCCTATTACTAAATATCTTCCATCCCATGCTGTTGCTCTTATTGAAGGCTCAGAATAACCTCCACCAACAGGGTCGAATATAACATTTGCTCCAAGCCCCCCTGTTAATTCTTTTATTTTTGAAGAAAGTTCTTTTTGCTGATCTTTATCTAGCTCCCCAGATGGATATACAAACCCTTCATCAGCACCGTGGCGCATGCATAGATCTACTTTTTCTTGTGTTGATGCTGCTGCTATTACTTTTGCGCCCATTGCCTTCCCAAGCTCAACAGTTGCGAGACCAACCCCTCCGGCTGCACCAAGAACAAGAAGAGTTTCTCCCTCTTTAAGGTTGGCCCTTTGTTTTAGGGCATATAAAGAAGTTCCGTATGTCATAGGAAGGGCAGCTGCAGTTTCGAAATCCATACTTTCCGGTATTTTCACAACAGATCCTTGATGAGCAGTTATTTTTTCAGAAAATGCTCCTAGGCCCGTCATTGCAAAAACCCTATCACCAACGGCTAGATTTTCTACCCCTTCTCCAACTGCAGAAACTATGCCGGCAGACTCACCGCCTGGAGTGAAAGGTAGTTCAGGTTGGAATTGATATAAACCTTGAATCATTAAAACGTCTGGAAAATTTACACTAGCTGCTTTATTTTCAATTAAAACATGCTCAGGAAGAACCTCTGGATCAGGCACCTCATTGACTTGTAATTTGTCTGGCATACCCAGCTCAACACATTGTAAAGCTTTCATATTTTCCCCTAAAGATCTAAATTATAATTTTTAACAAATTCATCCATTTCTTGTTTTGAACTTATTTCCATTTTTTCTAATTCCACCAATGATAGCGCCGCTTCTTTTTTAATACTATCAATATTTTTTACATTTGAAGATTTTAATATATTAAGATTTTCTTTTGCCTTTCTTATACCATCTTTATGAAACGAGCTTTTTGGAAGTTTGCCTTTTGGTAATGTTGAGATATGTTTAATGGCATCATGAAAAGATTCACTATCATTCATACAATCCGCAACTTTCTTTAAGTCTTCTAAAATATTTCTTCTCGCTTCATTAATACTAATTCTGCTCCCGTTTATGCAAATTTTTGCTCTGCCATTTCTTCCTTTGTAGATTGAAATATACTCATTAGAATCTATCACATTCTTTTCCTCAGGAGTAATTTTAGAGCTTGGTAATATTAGGCAATAAATAAGTATAAGATCAAGGAATCTTATATGATGTTTAGACATCCCTGTTATATCATCAGGAGAGATGTCCACCCCCCTTATCTCAAGATACTCAATACCAAAACTTCTCAATAGTTCATATGGTCTCATATCATCAGAAGATGATCTTTTTGGTCTAATACAGTCATAATACTCATTCTCAATTTGTATTACTCCATCCGAGATTTGATGATACTCACCTTTAGAATCTTTTAAGCCTTTTTCTTTAAATTCTTCATATGGGTCTGTGATAGCGCTTTTAATTTTATTAAGAAATCTTTCTAATGAATTATATTTAATATCAAGACTTTTCTGCGCTTTGCTTTGATATCCTATTTCACTCATTCTTAAGGAAGTAGCATGTTTAAGATACATATCATCCCTGTTTAGCTCTTCAAGATTATGATTCCTATTTTTAACAAATGATTTATCAACGACATTTGTTTGACCGAATTCACATAACACATACCAATACATCCTTTTAAAATTTCTAATAAGACCAAGATATGTTTCATTAAAATCTTTTTGATTACAGGAGCCTGTTAAAGTTGAAATTGAATCTTGTTTTAAAGAGAAGTTGTAATGCATTCCTGAAACACACTGCATGGTAGACCCATATCTTACTTTTAAGCCTTTACGATAAACATGTTTTAACAGGCCAATACCGCTTTCATGATAGTAACCTAAGTTTATTTTTGATTCATCCTTAATTTTTGGAGGCATAGAAAAAGGCCATAGCATTTCATCACCCTCTATATTATTAGCAACAAATACATGAAGCGAATATAAAAAATCATAAAGCTCATCCACGTCTTCAAAAGTTGGAGTTACTAACTCTATTTGCGCTTCAGCAAAGTCGGTTGTTATATATTTATTTTTTAAAGCAGATCCTAAAGATTTAGGATGCGGTTTTTGAGATATAAAACCTTTTGAATTAATCCTAAAAAATTCTTTTTCAATCCCCCTTTTGATAATTAAGTTTTTAAAAAACTTATTGTTTTTTAATTCCCTCAGCCTGTTTTTCAGGAATTCATTAGCCATTAAAACCTGGGCCAGCTTTTACTATTTCAGGCGCAACATCAAATTTCTTGAAATTTTCTTGAAATTTCTTAACCAGCTCACCTAAATATTTTTCATATTTTTCTTTATCTTCCCAAGTATTAATTGGGTTAAGAAGTTTTTGATCAACGCCCTTAACCTCAACAGGAACGTCTAGGTTTAAACCAGGCACGTTTTGAGTATCGACATTACTTAATTCACCATCTTGAATCGCATTAACAATCCTTCTGGTTGTCGGAATTTTAAATCTAGTGCCTACACCATAAGGACCACCAGTCCATCCAGTATTTACTAGAAAAACTTTAGATCCAAAACTTTCAACTCGCTTCATTAGTAAGTCTGCGTAAATATTAGCTGGTCTAGGGAAAAATGGTGCTCCAAAGCAAGTAGAGAAAGTAGATTCTATATCTGAGTTTGACCCCATTTCAGTAGACCCAACTTTAGCAGTATAACCGCTTAAGAAATGATATGCGGCAGCTTGCTTAGATAGAACTGAAACAGGAGGTATTAAGCCAGTGAGATCACAAGTTAAAAATATAACTGTCTTTGGTTCTCCAGCTGCATTATCGACAACCGCTGCTTCGATATGTGATCTTGGATAACAGCATCTTCCGTTTTCAGAAAGAGAAGTGTTTGAATAATCAGGCTCGTTATTGTTTTTAAGGAAAACATTTTCTATAACGCTACCATGCTTAATTGCTTTGTAAATTACTGGTTCATTTTCTTCAGTTAGATCAATGGTTTTTGCATAGCACCCACCTTCAAAATTAAAAACAGAGCCTGGACTCCATCCATGTTCATCGTCTCCAATTAATGAGCATTGTGGGTCAGCAGACAAAGTTGTTTTTCCTGTTCCTGATAATCCAAAGAATAATGCAACATCGCCGACTGCATTTACATTTGCGGAACAATGCATAGGCAGGACTCCTTTTTCAGGGAGTAAGAAATTTTGTACTGAGAACATAGATTTTTTCATTTCACCCGCATATCTCATGCCAGCTATAACTACTTTTCTCTTAGCAAAATTAATAATTACACAACTTTCTGAGTTGGTTCCATCTATTTCAGGATCGCATTTAAAGTTAGCTGCACTGACAATTTGCCATTCTTGTTTATTTGAAGGGTTATAATTTTCTGTGCAGACAAAAATTAGCCTAGCAAAAAGAGAATGCCATGCAGTTTCGGTAGTAACCCTAACTGGTAAATAATGCTCATCATGTGATCCAACATGCACATTAGAGGTGTATCTATTATTTTCTGCTAAATATGCTTCTACTTTATCCCATAGGGCATCAAACATATCCTCTTTAAAAGGCTTATTAATCTCACCCCAATCTATTAAATCTGAGGTGCTTGGTTCTTTTACTATAAACCTGTCATTTGGACTTCTTCCAGTTCTTTTGCCAGTTGTCGTTGAGAAAGCGCCATTACTAGCAATAACGCCTTCGCCATTATTGACAGCAGCTTTTATAAGCTCTTCAGTGCTAAGTTCGAGGACCTGCGAAGTTTGAGATTGGCTGTTCATATGTTACTAACAAATATTATAGGTACTTGGGGGGAATAATTATATATGTAGAGGAGATAATTATGTACCTATAATATATGTTATGTTAGTAATTATTTGAAGTAATATGTAGTAAAGTAAAATTTATTCTGCTATAAAAGTCAATAAGATATATAAATGCTTTAAATAAAGCTTTAATTGACAATATATTATGTAGTTATACTACAAAAAAGGCAATTTTTAACTGCTTTTTAGCTTTAACAATATTGATAGCAAGTATGTAAGAAAGAATACAAAACCCCATTCAGCAAAATTTAATATAAATCTCCACCCATCCTCTGCACAACTTGGGCCTCCTGCTAGAGTTTTTGATACAGCTTCGATGATGCCAAAATATTCAACCTGAGTATGAAATGGCATGCTACAACCTGAGAGCATGCCTATATCTTCTAAAGGCATGTTTTGTATATAAATCTGTTTTGATGTTACTACCAAACCTAGTATAGAAGAGATCAATATCATGACATGACCAACAACCTTTTTCTTTATTAAAAATGCTACAAACCCAGAGATGGCAACAAGAAGAAAAACATATCTAGTTAATATGCACATTGGACAAGCCTGTAAAAAGAATATCCAATCCATAGCAATCGCCAACACAACTATCATTGTTGCTGAAACAGCAACCGCCAATTCGAAATGATTATAAAAAATCTTTTTGTACATTTTTATTTAATTTTTTCCATTATAGAAAAACAAGAGTCATAATACATCATATAAAACTTAATCATGAAAGACAGAATTTTTGTAATAGATGGATCCTCTTATCTCTATAGAGCTTATCATGCAATGCCTCCGTTAAGCACTTCTTCTGGCCAACCAACAGGAGCAGTAAAGGGCGTTACAAATATGTTGATGAATCTCAAGAAAGATAGCGAAGGCTCTCCAATAATAGTTGTATTTGATGCTAAGGGAAAAACCTTTAGAAGTGATATTTATTCTGAATACAAGGCTAATAGACCTCCTATGCCAGATGAATTACGAGACCAGTTAGTTCCTGTTAAATCAATTTGTCGCGCAATAGGGTTTCCTTTGATTGAAATAGAGGGCGTTGAGGCAGATGATGTAATTGCCACAATCTCAAAGATGGCAAAAGAAGCAAAATATAAGTGCGTCATTTCATCTTTAGACAAGGATCTTATGCAACTTGTTGAGGACCCTCATACAACCATGATGGATACAATGAAGCATAAAATATTTAATGAAGAAAGTGTATTTGAAAAATTTGGTGTAAAGCCAAATCAAATTAGGGATATGCTTGCCTTAGTAGGTGATACATCTGACAACATACCAGGAGTTCCAAAAGTTGGACAAAAGACTGCAGCTAAATGGCTAAATGAATATGGCAATCTCCATAGCATTAAAGAAAATGCAGAATCAATAAAAGGAGTTGTTGGAGAAAATCTTAGGAATGCTCTCGACGACCTTGATAGAAACGTAGAGCTTGTTTCTCTAAAAGATGATGTTGATCTAAATCAAACATTTGAAGATCTCTTATTATTTAATCCTAATGAAGAGGAGCTTGATAAAATTTTTGCTGAATTAGAATTTAAGGCAGTCGACAAAAACAAAGAAAAAGAAGCCCCTAAAAAAGATTCTAAATATGAAACTATATTGGATGAAAAGGCCTTTAAAACCTGGATTGCTAAGATTAATAAATCAAAAGCTTTTGCCATAGATACAGAGACGGATTCTGTAAATACAGTATCAGCAAATTTAATAGGCATTTCTCTATCCGTTTCTGAAAATGAGGGTTGTTATATACCAATTGCACATTCTTATGAAGATTGTCCAAAGCAATTAGGCATGGACTATGTAGTAGAAAATCTCGGTCCAGCTATAGAAAAAAATCAGGATAAAGCGATAGGGCAAAATTTGAAATTTGATATTCCAATCTTGGCTAGGCATGGAATTAAAATGACAAAATTTCTTGCTGATACTATGCTGATGTCATATGTATTAAACAGCACAGCAACCCGTCACGGGATGGACAGGTTGGCGGATTATTATCTGAATTACACCACTACCAAATATACAGATGTAACTGGAACAGCCTCAAAACAAATAAGTTTTGCTGAAGTTAAATTAGACATTGCATCAGATTATGCGGCTGAAGATGCTGACATAACTTTGAGACTTTACAATGCTTTAGCACCCATGCTTAAAGAAAAGCCTATTCAAGAAAAACTACTCCATGATCTTGAATATCCTCTTGTTCATGTTCTATCTCGGGTTGAGCAAAATGGAGCAAAAATAGATAAGAAAAAACTAGCCGATCATTCAAAAGAGCTTGGTGAAAAGATAGACGATCTTTCATCTCAAGCATATAAGATTGCAGGCGAAGAATTTAATTTGGATTCTCCAAAACAATTGCTTGAAATCCTATATGAGAAACAAGGATTGCCCGTTCTTAAAAAAACACCAAAAGGCCAGCCTTCAACCAATGAAGATACTCTTAAGAGACTTTCAGAAGAATATGAGTTACCAAAAATTATTTTGCAGTACAGAACATTAGCAAAGTTAAAATCTACCTATACCGATAGCCTTATAAATATAGAAAATCCAAAAACTGAAAGAATACATACCTCATACCAGCAAGCAGTTACTTCAACAGGAAGACTTTCATCTACAGAGCCTAATCTTCAAAATATTCCAATTAAAACCGCTGAAGGAAGAAGAATAAGAGAGGCTTTTGTTCCTGAGAAGGGAAATATTTTGATATCTGCTGACTATTCTCAAATCGAACTAAGAATAATGGCTCATCTATCTAAAGATAAAAATCTTACCCATGCCTTTAACAATAATATTGATGTTCACTCATCAACAGCTGCAGAAGTTTTTGGTGTATCAATAGATGATGTTAGTCAAGACCAAAGAAGGAGCGCTAAAGCCATTAATTTTGGACTAATGTACGGCATGTCAGCATTTGGACTTACAAGACAGCTTGGAATTCCCAGAGGAGAAGCTCAAGAATACTTAGACACTTATTTTGCAAGATACACAGGTGTTAGAGATTATATGGATAACACCAAAGCCCAAGCAAAAGAAGATAAATATGTAGAGACTATTATGGGCAGACGCCTTTACCTTAATGAAATCAATGCTGCTAATGGTTTAAGAAGACAAGCTGCTGAAAGGGCAGCTATTAATGCTCCACTTCAAGGATCAGCCGCAGATATTATTAAAAAAGCCATGCTTGATATAGATGAGCTTCTCTTGAATGAGATGCAAGAAGTAAAAATGATTATGCAGGTTCATGATGAGCTGGTTTTTGAATGCCCAAAAGATAATGCCGATACAGTCATGAAAAAAATGAAAGATACTATGGAGCAAACCGTAGAATTAAATATTCCCTTAATTGCTGAAGCAGCTATTGGTTCAAATTGGAATGAAGCTCATTAGCTCCATTACGATCAAAAACAATAATATATTTGATAAATTTTAAGAATTAATTAGCTCTTTCTAATGGGATATATTGCATCTCTTCAGGAAGAAGAACTTTAATGCCATATTCTTCTCTAAGATCTGAGATTTTCATAGAAAGATATTCTTCTGGCATTTTAAAAGGCCACTTCTTTTTCATTTTTATAGCTCTATACATAGCCTTTCTTTTCATTCTTCCGGTTTTCCAAAAAATCTTTAGAAAGCCGAAGACCCGAAATTCTCTATACAAGTCTTTATAGAGTTGCTTTATTTGTGGAAGTTTTAGATAGCCTAGCAAATATTTCAATTTCCACTTACTACCCCAAAGAACCCATGTATCTAGAATAGATTCTTGTTCAATAGAAGTATCAAGTCCAAAGATTACATGAGTACAGTCATGATCTCTCAAAAGAGTGCCAGATTGCTCATCATCTTCAAATATTTCTGTAGTTTCAGGAAATGTATTGTAATAACAATCTAGACCTTCTTGAAGAGTCAGATCGCAGTCTTGTTTTTGATATTCCAACATTACTAAACAGAGTTTAGTATTTCTTTAGAAAGTTTGTCAAAGCTAGCTTTGTCCTTGGTTGAGACAGCAATAGGATTTGATTCTGGAATTTTTCCTTTAACGAAAGCTATGGCTTTGGATATATTGTTATTTGATAGCTTATCGCTTTTTGTAAGAGCAGGGATAAAAGGAACATTAAAATTTCTACATAAGTGAATCATTTCCCAATCACTTTCTTTAAGAGGGTGTCGGATATCCATAAATATTACAACTGCAGCTAAAGCTCTTCTTTTTTGAAAATATTCACCCAATAACGGCCCCCAATCTTTCTTTTTTGCTTTACTAGACTTTGCAAACCCATACCCAGGTAAGTCTAGAAGTATGAGGTCTTCATTTACTCTAAAAAAGTTTATCTCTGTTGTTCTCCCAGGAGTTTTGCTTATTCTTGCTAATTTTGGATTATCAGTCAGTACATTTAAGGCGCTAGACTTACCGGCATTAGATCTGCCAGCAAGCAAAACCTCGTTTCCTGCATCTTCGGGCAGACTTCTATAGCTTGTTACGCCAAAAACAAACTCAGTATTTTTAAAAAGGTTTTTCATTTAATCGTTTATATCATATCAACC
>CEUA01055758.1_pt1 | contig 13218 bp, 10 predicted proteins | sample 361541 | NCBI WGS metagenome assembly CEUA01 (sample SAMEA2623079, study PRJEB7988) | marine metagenome | isolation source: saline water (ENVO:00002010), including
GGATGACCAAAAAACCAAAATAGATGTTGGAAAAGAATTGGGCTACCACCTCCATAACTTAGTTGCTCTCCCATTTCTACAAGAGCCGGCATAAAGAAACTTGTCATTAAGGTTTTATCTAAGATCATCATAATTGCACTTACAAGTAACGCCGGAAATGCAAACATGGCTAAAACAGTAGCTGTAAAAATACCCCATATTGATAGAGGCATTCTCATTAATGTCATACCTCTTGTTCTCGCTTGAAGTACGGTCACTATGTAATTTAATCCGCCCATAGTAAAACCAATTATAAATACTGCTAGTGAGACTAACATTAATATTATACCACTTTCTTGCCCCGGAGTTCCTCCTAGGATTGCTTGTGGAGGATATAATGTCCAACCTGCACCGGTAGGACCGCCGGGCGTAAAGAAACTAGCAACTAAAATTATACACGCTATTAAAAAGGTCCAATAACTAACCATATTTAAATAAGGAAAGACCATATCTCTTGCACCAACCATTAATGGAATAAGATAATTTCCAAAACCACCTAGAAAAAGAGCTGTTAAGAAATAAACAACCATAATCATCCCATGCATTGTAATGGCTTGATAATATTGATCTGGACTAATAATTTGTAATCCTGGAAAAGCGATTTGCATTCTCATAAACCACGAAAGAACCAAACCGATTAATGCTATTGCTGTGGCTGTACAAAAATATTGTATAGCAATTATTTTTGCATCTTGAGAAAAAACTTTCTCAGTCCACCAGCTCTTCGCATGATACAATTCTTGTTCTTCAACTTCTCTTTCTGGAATTATAGCATCAGACATTTACTACCTCTTCTTAAATTAGTTATTTTTTGCAAATTTATTTGCTTCTAAATCAGCAGATTCCATTAAATCTTTAAATGTCATTTGCTCTGAAAGCCATTCATCGTAAGACTCTTCGCTATCGACAGAAACATAACCACGCATCGCATGGTGTCCTACCCCACATAATTCTGCACATAATATTTCATATTCACCTATTTTTTCAGGTGTAAACCAGTAATATGTTATCATTCCAGGAACCATATCCATTTTACCTCTAAATTGAGGAACATAAAAATTATGTAAAACATCAATTGACCTTAAAAGAACCTTAATAGGTTGATCAATTACGAGATGTAAATCATCGCCTTCAATTAAAACATCATCTTGCCCATTTGGATCATTTGGATTTAAACCAAATGGGTTTTCAGAATTAATATTCCTAGCATCACTCGTACCTAAGATTCCATCTTCTCCAGGAAGTCTGAAGCTCCAAAACCATTGTTGAGCCATAACTTCAACAGGCATAACATCATCCGGAGGACTTACATATTCATCCCATACCAATAAACCTGGAGCTAAGAGTGCTATAACACCAATTGTTGTTAATACTGTTAAGGTAAATTCTGTTTTTTTATTTTCAGGTTCATACTCACCCCTTCTACCGGGTACTTTCTTAAATTTATAAAGACAATAAATCATGAAACCAATTACGGCAGCAAAAACAAAGCCAGTTATTGCAAAAGTTAATTCAATAATAAAATCTATACCGCCCCAGTTAGAAGCTATTGGAGTCCACCACCAAGGTGAAAATAAATGGAACAAAATAGACCCTGCAAGAACAAGAAACATTAAAAAAATGATCATTGGACAGGGCTCCTTTAATTAAATTCTTTAATTACTTTTTTTTAAAAATTGCTTAAGAAAAACACAATTTATAACAATAATGCACAAAAATACTTATAGTCGCTTTAAAGTCAAGATAAGACATTGAAGAACCTTAAATATTGCTATATTAATTTGTTCTCAATTGTAAGTTTAAGTAATTCATTAAGGTAAAATGGTTTTAGTTCTTAAAAAAATAGTTGAACTTTTTAAAGTTAGGATAAGCCTAACTATAACATTATGTTCTATTTCTGGTGTTTTTATAATGCCTTACAGTAATTCCTTCACAATGAAAGAATTTGTTATTTTAATAATTTGTATGTTTTTCTCATCAGCAAGCGCTAGCGCCTTTAATCAATTTTATGAAAAAGATTTAGATAAATTAATGCCGAGAACATCTCAGCGACCATTTGCCACAGGTTTTTTTAAAACAAATAAACTTTGGTTATTGATATTTCTTACACTATTAACTTCATCTGTATTAATCACCATTTATTTCGTAAATATAGCTTCCGCTATATATATGTTCTTAGGAGCTTTCTTTTATGCTTATGTTTATACAATATTACTTAAAAGATCGAGCATCTATAATATTGTAATTGGTGGATTAGCAGGAAGTTTTGCTGTACTTGCTGGCTCTGCAGCAGTTAACCCTATGTTATCTATTTCGGCAATAATGTTAGCTTTGATTCTTTTTCTTTGGACGCCTCCACATTTTTGGAGTCTCGCAATAGCAATTGAAGAAGATTATGCAAAAGCAAATATTCCCATGCTCCCTAATTTAATTGGGGCAAAAAGTTCTTCGTATGTAATACTCTCACAAACTATCTTACTTGTATTAATCTCTTTTGTTCCATTGTTATTTGATATGGGAATAATTTATTTAATACCTACCTTTTTAGGTGGTTCATATTTTCTTTGGAAAAGTATAATTTTGGCAATTGAACCAACTAAAAAGAATGCTATGTCTAATTTCTTTGCTTCATTTATCCAACTTGGTCTTTTACTTCTGGGGTGTATTGCGGAAGGTCTAATTAATTATATTTAGGTGTAGTTACTTGAATAAATTAAGAATTTGGAATACTAATAAAAATTATAAATAATTCTTTTGGGGAAAAAATTGGATAAAAAAAATCAAATAACTAAAAACGAAGCTTATGAAGCGGTAGCGCCAGATGACTTTTCTTCAATGATGGAAGTTGATCGTTATGGAAATCGATCAGATGATTTTGATAAAATTATTTCAGCAACACATGCGCATTTTTGGGATCCATTAGATACAAAATATATAGATTTTTCTCAAAATTTTGATATCGAAAACCAACTTTTAATGCCCGAGCAATTTACTCCAGAACTTCAATGTCCATCTGTTATGAAATTAGATAAAAAATCTAAAATAAAGTTAGCTAATGAGAGCTCTAGATGGCAATTATCTTCCATTTTACATGGAGAGCAAGGTGCGCTTAATTTATCTGCAAGTCTTTGTCATATTTTAAAAGATCAAGGTGCCCAAGAGTATGCTGCGAATCAAACGCGTGAAGAGGCAAGACATGTGACCGGTTTTTCCAAATATATTCAATCAAGATGGGGAAGACCTTTACCAGTTGGCCAAACATTAGGAGACTTATTAACTGAATTAGTTAATGCACCAGAAGTATATAAAAAAATTGTAGGTATGCAGATATTAGTTGAAGGTCTTGCAATGGGTGCTTTTGCATCTGTTTATCAGCACTCTAATGATCCAGTACTAGTTAAATTAATGCAACTAGTAATGACAGATGAAGCCTTCCATCATAAATTTGGAAAGATTTGGGCTGATAAAACAATTCCTAAACTTGATAAAGATGAACAAAATGTCATTGAGGATTGGGCGGCTAACTGTTTCCAAATCTTATTGTTTAATCTTGTTAATCCAGAACAAAAGAAAGTTATCTATGAGCAGTTTGGCCTTAATTGGGAACAAATTCTGCATGAAGTTCATGAAATTGTCACTGATGAAACCCGAAGGGAAGCCATGGCAGATTCCACAAATATATTTAGAGTTCTTGTTAAGACGCTTCTAAAAGCAGGAATGATAACTGACAGGACTAGAGAATTTTATTCAGCCTATGTAAATCTTGATGAACTTAATTCTGAAGGCGACAGGATGGTCGGTGACGATATAGCTGATGAAGGCTTAGAATATCTAAAAGAAATAAATTTTAAAAAAGAAAATAGAAATATAGCTGCTGAATAAGATCTTCTACTTAACTGGATCTATTGGGGTTGGTGTTTTTGATTCTTTTTCTATAATTTCTGCTGCTAAGAAACAAAGATCTTCTCTATATAAATCTGAATAAATTTGTATTCCTGTAGGTAATCCACCAGATACACCAGTTGGTAAGGCTATAGATGGGATCCCTAAACAATTTCCAGGAACAATAAAAGCAAAACTCTTTTTTGTAGTATTTATACCAGTATCTGGATCTAGATCTGTATCTATCGGCCAAGGTAGATTTGTCCATGTAGGACCAATACATACTGAGTATTCATTTAAAAATTTTGACCATAATCTTCTTAATCTTTGTCTTTCGATCAAAGCTTCACCTAAAGGTATAGTATTTTCAACAAACTCTCCTTCTGCTCGCTTTAAATAATCTGCAGTTTCCTTCTTAAATACTTCTTTAGGTGTAGCTTGGATAAATCCAGCATTCATTATACTAGCCCAAACTTCAAAGACACGATCTAACTCAGGGGCTTCGACTTCGTCAACTATCCAACCTTTATCAGATAATATCTCCTTAGCTCTTTCTAATTCCTTTATAGTAGCTTGAGCAATATCAAATCCGGATATGTCTTTTACAATTGCTGCTTTAGGTTTCTTTGGGATAGTGCCATTTAATGGAACATCAACCGAAGCAGGATCAAAAATGTGTCTTCCCGACAAGATAGATAGTCCTATTTTAAGATCATTGACTGACCTAGCCATTGGTCCATCACTTAAAAAAGATCGAGCAATACCTATATCCTTTGGCTCCATTGATACAACATAAGGAATTCTTCCAACAGAAGGTTTTAATGAGGCAATACCACAGCAATAAGCTGGGTTACGAACGGAACCCCCTATATCATTTCCTAAACCAAAAGGACTCATGCCTGATGCAATTGCCGAAGCTTCTCCTCCACTTGATCCTCCAGGTGTTAAATCTTTATTCCATGGGTTCTTAGTTCTCCCTCTTAAGGGATTATCTGTATCAAGACGTAAACCTAATTCAGGTAAATTAGTTCGCGCAATTGGAATTGCTCCCGCTTGAATCATTCTATCTACTATCGGAGCATTACTAGGTGGTATAGCTTCAGCTAATAAAGGTAACCCCCAAGTTGTTGGAGTTCCCATTAGATCAATATTTTCTTTTACTGTAAAAGGTACGCCATGAAAGGGCCTTTTACGATCTTCATCAGAAGCATTATCTGCTTTTTCTGCAGCCTCTAAAGCTAATTCATCAAGCGTTAATGTTATGGCATTTAGATAAGGGTTAACTTCAGATATTCTATTAAAATGAGCCTCAATTACTTCCTTACTAGACAATTCCTTTTTGCTAATTAGGTTTGCTAATTCCGTAGCGCTCTTTTTACAAATCAAATCCATATATTTTCCTCAAACAGCTTACAACTGCCTTATCCATCATATGCTCCATTAGTAATTAATATATCTTCTATCCGCTTAAATCTTTTAGCTTTTGCCCAATCTAAAGCTGTTCTACCCGTTAAATCAGTATCATCTGGATAGGCTCCGCCTTCTAATAAGGCTTTAACAGAATTAAATTTACCTTCTCGTGCGGCAATAATAAGAGGCGTTTGTCTATTAGGTCCTAATTTATTTGGTTTTGCACCATACCCAATTAATGTCTTAATTAAATTTGGATCATCCCTTAATACCGCAAGTGAAAGAGCTGTTCTATTCTCTTGATCCCTTATATTTACTCTAGCCCCTTTTTCAAGAAGGTACAAAGTCATATCAATTCTGGATCTTTCAATTGATAACAACAAGGCTGGAACCTCATCAAAATCCTTCTGATTAATGGGCGCTCCTGAATTTAATGCAGATACTAAATCATGCATTTTTCCTTTTTTAACAGCTATGACAAGTGAGCCTTCTTTAAATGGACTCTTGTTATTATTATCAAGTTGAGCCTCTAAATGCGCAAGTGGATATAAAATTAATATGTATAATATTAATGTTAATTTAAAATAAATTTTCATATTTGTTATTCATTGCTCAGCTAAATTAAAAATAATAGATTTTTACTAGGTCTTATTATACACCTATAGACATGTTTCAGAAATATTTTTTTATACTGTTAGCTGCCGGATTAGTTTCCCTTTTATTATATGGATTTGGAACTTTTTTTATTTCTTCTAATCGTAATTACCATCAAGATCAAGTAGTGACTCAGGTAGAAAATCAAGATGGAATTCCTGGAGGTCATTTCAGACTTAAAACTCATGATGGTCAAATTTACGACTCAAAAGAAGATCAGAGGCCAATGCTAATATATTTTGGATTCACTTATTGCCCAGATGTTTGCCCGACAACATTATTGACTATGGCAAATGTTATAGAAAAACTTGGTGATGATGCAAAAAAATTAACGCCATTATTTATTACAGTCGATCCTGAAAGAGATAATGAAGAGGTTCTTTCTAATTATGTTTCTGCCTTCCATGAAAATATTATAGGCTTAACTGGTTCTCTAGATGAAATAGAAAACATTACATCTGATTGGAAGGTGTATTTTAAAAAAGAAGAAAATTCTGATATGCCAGATAACTATACAGTAAACCATCTAGACATAATTTTTATAGCGAACAAAAATGGAGAGTTTATTGATTTTATTAAACCTAATACATCCACATTAGAAATAATCAATAAATTAGGATTCCTTAATATAATCTCTTAATAAAATAGGTCAGAAATAGGAGTTAAATATCTAAATTTGCCACAAGATCCCCCGATTCAATACTCTCTTGAATGAATTCCCTTCTTTTAATAACCTCATCACCCATTAAATCAGCAAAGATTTGGCTATTATCTTCTTCTCTATTAATCTTAACTCGTAAAAGCCTTCTTGAATCTGGATCAAGAGTTGTATCCCATAATTGTTCTGCATTCATTTCTCCTAGACCTTTGTATCTTTGTATTTGGAGACCTTTCCTGCCTTCATTAAATATTGAATCAATTAAATCCATAGGCCCATTTACAACATAACTTCTTCCTTCTCTTTCAAAGATATTTGAGGAATCCTGATCTATGAAAGGAAAAAATTGTTTTATTTCATTAGCAACCGTTCCTAGTCTTCTTGAATCAGCTGACGAAAACAATCCTTTACCAATAGATAAATTTTCACTTACACCCCTGACTTTTCTTGTAATCAGTAGGCCGTTTTCTTCATCATACTGAGAATCCCAATTTGCATTTAGATCTTCAAATCTTTTCGTGAACCTGTTTGATATTTCTTTCAACTTTTCTTTAGTTACTTTGATTGGTTGTTCAAATCCTCCACTAATACTAATTGCTTCAACTAGACCTTGATTATACTTTTTAGGTAAGGCTGAAATAAGATTTTTGAAATGCCTACTTTTTTTCACCAAATCTAAAAGATCATTAGAGCCTATTACTTCTCCATTATTTAATATAAGCGATGAATCGGTTGTTCCTGAATCGACTAAATAATTCTCTAAGTCATCGTCATCTTTTAAATAAGTCTCTGAACTGCCTTTTTTTGCCTTATAAAGAGGCGGTTGAGCAACATACAAACATCCATCAGTAATTAAAGATCTCATTTGCCTGTAAAAAAATGTTAGAAGCAAAGTCTTAATATGTGCTCCATCAACATCGGCATCAGTCATGATTATTACTTTCTTATAGCGTAATTTTTCTGTTTTAAAACTTTCATTCTCTTCATTATCTTCTTCACTGATTGAATTTCCTATACCTCCGCCAAGCGCAGTTATTAATGTAGCAATTTCATTCGATGATAAAACCTTAGAAAGTCTGGCCTTCTCACAATTGATTATTTTTCCTTTTAATGGAAGAATTGCTTGTGTTGATCTATCTCTTCCTTGTTTAGCTGAACCACCAGCAGACTCACCCTCAACAATAAAGATTTCACACTTTTCAGGATCTTTTTCCTGACAATCTGCTAATTTTCCGGGTAAAGAAGAAATATCTAATGCTCCTTTTCTTCTAGTAAGATCTCTTGCTTTTCTTGCGGCTTCTCTGGCTGATGCGGCCTCAACAACCTTACCAACTATAATTTTTGCTTCATTTGGATGTTCTTCAAACCAATTTGATAAAAGATCATTGATTAAACTTTCAACTACTGGACGCACCTCAGAAGATACTAATTTATCTTTTGTTTGACTTGAAAATTTTGGATCTGCCACTTTTATAGATAATACACAAGTTAAACCTTCTCTTATATCTTCGCCAACTAATTGCACATTTTCTTTTTTAGCCAAACCAGATTCTTGAGCATAAGAATTTACAACTCTAGTAAGCGCAGACCTTAAGCCAGCTAAATGTGTTCCTCCATCCTTTTGAGGTATATTGTTAGTAAAAGGATTTACTGTCTCATAGTAGCTATCATTCCACCACATTGCTATACTAACCTCTATATCATCTTTCTTTCCTGTAAAACTAATTGGATCTTCCATTAATGATTTTCTTGTCTGATCTATATGCTTAACAAATTCTACTAGACCGCCTTCATATGACATTATCTTTACCCAAGGCTCATCCTTTCTATTGTCTTCTAAATGAATAGTAATTCCAGGATTAAGAAAAGCTAACTCTTTCAATTTTATTTCAAGGATTTTCTTGCTAAAATCTGTCATAGTAAAAATTGTTTTAGAAGGAAAAAAAGTAATTTCTGTACCAGTTTCTTCCTTACAATCTATAGTAGCTTTAAGAGGCTTAACAGTTTCACCATTTTCAAAAGACATAACATGTACTTTACCGTCTCTTTTAATTGTAAGATTTAATTTTTCAGATAAAGCATTTACGACAGATACGCCAACGCCATGAAGCCCGCCTGAAACCTTATAAGAATTCTGATCAAATTTTCCGCCTGCATGCAATTGTGTCATTATGACTTCAGCAGCAGACACTCCTTCATCTTTATGAATTTCTGTAGGTATTCCGCGACCATCATCTTTAACGGTTACAGATTCATCTGCATTTAAAATAACTGATATTTTATTACAATGTCCCGCTAAAGCCTCGTCAACTGAATTATCTACAACCTCATAAACCATGTGATGTAATCCAGATCCATCATCAGTATCGCCAATATACATACCTGGGCGCTTCTTAACAGCCTCAAGACCCTTTAGAACCTTTATTGATTCAGCTCCATAATCTTCTTTACTCTTAGTCTTTTTTTTCGTTTGTTTTTTTGCTACTTTTTTAACCATTTTTTATCCTGTTAAATTATATTGTCCTTAGCTTATTTTGGTTAAGATGAAAAATATCTAAATTTTCACCTAAAGAAGTAAATATTGAAATATCTGTTCCTGTCATAATAATTTGAGAACCAATATTTAAAATCTGATTGAAAAATGAATTCCTTCTTTTCTCATCAAGATGTGCTAATACCTCATCTAACAAAAGAACAGGGTATCTTGAGGTATGGATTGATACCAATTCTAAGTGCGCTAAAATTATCCCCATTAACATTGCTTTTTGCTCTCCAGTAGAACATTTCTTTGCTTCCATTCTCTTATTTTTTTCTTTAACCATCAGATCACTTTTGTGAATGCCTTCTGTTGTTCTTTTTGAAAAAAAATCTTTTTCTCTATTTGTATTTAATGTTTCGCAAAGAACCATTATTGCCTTATCTTTGTTCCATGAAGAAACCAAATTCTCAACAAAACCAGAAATTTCTAGACTAGATTTTGGCCAAACCTTATCAAGATTATTTTCTAATATTTTGTTTAAACTACTAATAAATTTGAGTCTTGTTTCTGCTATTAATATTGAAATATTGGCCATTTGTAATTCCAAAGCATCTAACCAACTTTTATCAATTCTTTCATTTTTAAAAGATACATTTCTTTCTCTCATTAACTTTTCGTAAATTTTTAAATTCTTAGTATGCTCTTTCTCATAAACCGCGCATAATCGATCTATAAACTTTCTTCTATAAGAAGGTGTTTGATTAAAAATTTGATCCATTGAAGGTGTTAACCAAGAAATTAAAATGACTTCTGGTAAGTGGCTAGATCCCGAGACTTTCTTTTCATTTATTTTAATATCTCTTCCTTTGAAACTTTCTTTAATTCCAGTTGAAACCTTGTATCTTTTTTGATTAGAGCAAATATTAGAACTTATGCCCCAAGGTTTTAAGTTATTATCTTTAACCATCTCTAAAAAACTAGAATTCCTAATTCCTCTTCCTGGTGATAGCAATGAAATTGCCTCTAAAATGTTAGTCTTCCCAACTCCATTTTCACCAATTATTGCAAGTGGTAGACCTGATAGTTGGAGATTAAAATTTTCATGTGAACGAAAATTAATAATTTTTAAAGATTCTATATGATCAAATGATTTGTTTTTTGAATTTATTGTATTGATTTCTTGTGGCACCCTTTAAAAGACCTCTATCAAACTCTCATGGGCATTAAAACATAAGTGGCATCTTCATGAGCTGAATCTTTTATCAAAGCAGGGGCTCCAGGATCTTCTAGAGTAAAGATCATTTTATCACCTTCAATTTGGCTTGAAATATCTAATAAATATCTTGCATTAAAACCTACCTCTAAATCATCAGATTCATAAGAAACCTCTAACTTTTCAACAGCAATACCTGCGTCAGGGTTTGTTACTGTTAAAATTAAAGAATTATTTTCTATGGCAAACTTAACTGCTTTTGATTTGTCGGATGAAATTGTAGCCACTCGATCAATTGAAGAGGCAAAATCCTTAGTTTTAACTTCCATAACTTTTGTATTTGTTTTTGGTATAACTCTTTCATAATCTGGAAAAGTTCCATCAATTAATTTTGATGTCAAAGCAATATCTGTTAATTCAAATTTAATTTTAGTATCTGATACGGACAAATTAATATTACCTTCAGTATCTTCTATTAATTTTCTTACTTCGCCTATAGTTTTTCTCGGTATTATTACACTTGGTATATCATCGGCACCGGCGGGTAATTTTGACTGGATACAAGCAAGTCTATGTCCGTCAGTAGCAACACTTCGTAACTCACCGTTAATAGCATGTAAAAAGATGCCATTTAAATAATATCTTGTTTCTTCAGTTGAAATAGCAAATTTAGATTTATCAATCATGTTTGCCATTTCGTCGCAACCTATAACAAAATTACAGGGCATTTCCCCAGAAGACATCTCTGGAAAGTCCTCCTCAGGTAAAGTTGATAACTCAAAATTTGATTGACCACAACTAAGCTCCAATTTGTCATTTTCCTTAGTTGATATATCTACTGTAGAACCTTCAGGTAATTTTCTTACAATATCATATAATGTGTGTGCAGAAGTTGTGACAATTCCTGATTCTAAAGTATTTGCTTTTTCAAGATTTTCTATAATTTCTAGATCTAAATCTGTTGCTGTGAGAGAAATACCGGAGTCACTAGAGATAACCTTAACATTAGATAATATAGGGATAGTATTTCTTCTTTCAACAACACTTTGAATATGATTTAGACTTTTAAGAAGAATATCTCTTTCAATGGATATCTTCATAGATTTAGAGCTCCTTTTCTTAACTACAGGTAAGTTAATTTTTATTTACGAATCACTTATAAATTATAGCAGAAAACTGAGAAAAATCACTCAAGAATCAGTTTTCTAAGGATCTTCGAAGAACTTCAACTTCTTCATCTATTGCAACATCATTTACCCTTAAATCTTCAACTCTTTTCACAGCGTGGATAACGGTTGTATGATCTCTACCCCCAAATTTTCTACCTATCTCAGGCAAAGAGCGTGTAGTTAAAATCTTTGATAAATACATAGCAATTTGTCTTGGGCGAGCAATTGTTCGTGATCTCCTGGCAGAAAGCAAGTCAGATAATCTAAGATTATAATAATCCGCAACTTTTCTTTGAATATCATCAATTGTTATTTTCCTTTGAGAAGCTCTAATTAAATCTTTAAGAACCTCTTTAGCCATATCAATACTAAGAGGCCTATTAGCAAAAGATGAATATGCAATAACTCTATTTAAGGCTCCTTCTAAGACCCTTATATTAGAATCTATTCGTTGTGCTAAAAATTCTAGAAGATTATTTGGAATAATTAAATCAGAGTTTTCAAAAAGGTGTGATTCTGCTTTAGAATGTAAGATTCCTAATCTTAATTCGTAATCTGAAGGATGAATATCAGCAACTAAACCCCAACCTAGTCTAGATCTTATCCTTTCTTCTATTCCATCAAGATCAACTGGTGACCTATCAGCAGAAATAATAACCTGATGATTATGGTCAACAAGAGTATTGAAGGTATGAAAAAACTCTTCTTGTGTAGAATCTTTTCCAGCTATAAATTGAATATCGTCAATCATCAGAACATCTACAGATCTAAACTGTTGTTTAAATGACATAGTATCCTTAAATCTCAAGGCCTTAATAAATTGATACATAAACTTTTCAGCGGATAAATATAGGACTGATCTTTCTGGCCAATTCTTATTAATTTCAAGAGCCATTGCATGTAATAGGTGTGTTTTACCAAGGCCTACGCCTCCATATAAAAACAAAGGATTGAAAGAAACATTTCTTGATTCAGTAATTCTTTTTGCCGCAGCATAGGCGAGTTCATTAGAAGGCCCTACTACAAAGTTATCAAAAGATAATTTCTCATCAACTGGTGCCCCAACAGATGAGTTATGGTCCATTAATTCTTTTCTAGAAATCTTACTAGAAATTTTTGGGGAATTATTTAAATTTTTATTATCATTATTATCTTCAATTTTACTAACAACTACCTCAATAACAACGGATTTTATTTCCTTAGTTTCCCTGATGAGAAGAGATAATATTCTTTCAGAATAATGACTTTCAATCCAATCACGCATAAATCTTGTAGGAACATATAAGTGTAATTGATTATTCTTGAATTCACCAAATTCAATATTTTTAAACCAACTCTTAAATGTTGCCTCACCAATTTCTGCTCTCAAAATAGATAAAGATCGTTCCCAGATCTCTTTAGTTTGCTTTTGATGAGGATTATTATTGTCTTCCAAAATCAGTGCCCTTCGATATTGAATTACAGCATATTAATGATGTAAAAAAAAATTTAAAAAAATTCTTATAAAATTACACTATCCTTGAGTCATGAATGATGCAACATGATTCAGTAAAAAAAAAAAAAAATTAATTTTCTTAATTGTTGAAGGTTTAATTTAAATTTTTAAGTTTTTTTGTTAAGCGAGAAATTGTTCTAGATGCGTTTTTTTTATGAATTATCCCTTTTTGGGCAAGCTTCATAAGTTTAGGTTGTACATCGTTTAAAGTGTTTTTAG
>CEUA01230718.1_pt1 | contig 13191 bp, 10 predicted proteins | sample 361541 | NCBI WGS metagenome assembly CEUA01 (sample SAMEA2623079, study PRJEB7988) | marine metagenome | isolation source: saline water (ENVO:00002010), including
TATCGCCCACGATTACAGTAGGTGTTCCTTTAACTCCCATTTCTATTGCTGTAGTTGAGCCATAAAACAATCCACATATCGACTTATCCATTAATAAATAAGAACTAATTCCGCTATCAGATGGTATTATTATTATGTTTTGAGGAAGTGATTTAAAATTTCTTTCAATTATATCTTGAACTTTATCTCGATCTGCATTATCCAGTATTGATTCAGAGGGGTGACATCTAATAATTAATTGATCATTAGGCCTGCTTATAAAATGTTCGATAGTTTCTATTATCCAATTTGAGTGGGATTCAAAAAACAAATCAATATTATATAAAGTAGAATCCCAAGTTAAATTGGGAAAGAGCAAAAAAGTTTTTTTGTTGAAATCAATATTAAATTTTTTTGTAATTATAGAAATATCTGTTTGCATATTTGGAAAATAATTTATTATCATCCCCCCACCTTTATATCTTTCATCAATGTACTGATCGAGCTGTTTATTTTGAATTTTAGAAAGCTTTTTTTCCTTAAATTCATCCCAAAAATCGTTACAGCACATATCAATTGGTTTATTATGCCATAAGAAAAAAGTTTGTGGACGATAACCAACTTCATATGTAACAACATGAATATTTTTCGAACGTGCAACTTCTAACATTATTCTTTCAGCTGCAAAAAGACCATTCAACATAAAAACTCTATCAGGCTTATGTTCATCTAAAAATCTATCAAAAGAATTAATTTGTCTGACAGATGCTTTCAAAAAATCTCTGTATATCTTAACAGTATTATTATCTTCCAAATCTATTGCATTAACTTTCAAAAAATGGTTAATTGAAACTCTTACAAATTCACCAATATGATACCCTTTAAAAAATACATTTGGAAGATCCTTGTCATTAAATTGATTTATGATTTTATTAGCTTCCATCAAATCATTGCTGTTATATAATTCAGATAACCAGAAAATATTTGATTTTGAAATAGAATGGGTTTTGGAAGAAAATTCTTTACACTCCTTGCAAGCAAAATAATCTATTTTAGGAGAAGCCCCAGAATTACATGATTTTCTTATGTCTCCATCACATCCAATAGTTAATGTCTCATGTCCTCTTAATTGTAAAGAAAGATCAATAATTTTACTAAATGCTAATTGAGACTTGTCTTGTCTGGCTAAAAAGAAAAGAATTTTTTTATCTTTTCTTTTGGAAAAAGGTGATTTAGATAAACCCTTTAACTGCTTAAAGATTTTATACTGATAAAAACTATTAAAGCTTTTTACGCGATTTTTAACATAAGCTAAAAAATAGAAAAAGTTTGGAAAATTATTTTTAATTAACTTTTTCAAAATCTATATAGAATTTTTTTTTAGCCAGTCCTCTCTTGATAATTGATTATAGACTTCATCTCTCATTACATTATCAATCTCAAGATAATTAACTAATTTTCCTGCCATTCTAAAACCAAACCTTTTGAGAAGCAGAGGAGTAACAGGGTGCCCTGATATATATTTACTTAAAATATTTTTTAAATTTAATTTAGAAAAAGCAATTTTAAGTAATAAAGATGTAGTTTCAATTGCATTTAAACCAGATTGATAGTTTTTGTCTCCAATAATTAGAGCAATTTCTGCAAATCCATGTACCCAATTGATGTTATTTAAACTAGTTATTCCAATATGCTTATTAGTTTTAACATCACATACAGCAAGGACTAATCTATTCTTGGATGTTTGTAAACTATTAAAAAATTCTCTTTGAGATTCAAGAGAATTAGGCCAATAACGTTCTGATAAGTATTTTGTTATTTCAGGGTCACTTAACCATTCGTGCCATTCTCCGTCAACATCCTCTATAGTTGGATGACGTAAATAAATAGATTTTCCAATTATATAGGGATTATTCATAAGGCTCAATTAATTTTTTCTGAAATTGTAAATTTTATTAATTTAAAATTTAACAATTCTGTCATTTCATCATCTGAAAATTGAATATTGAACTCGTCCTCTAATGCTCCTATTAATATCATGTGTCTTAAAGAATCCCAATTTTCAATATTATCAGGTGAAGAATTATCATTGATATTATCTACATCCATTTCAAAAACAATTGAAATTACTTTTTTAATTTTATTATCGATATTAATCACACTACTCTACATTAATATAATTAAACTTTGAAAATTTAAATTTTTTCAAATTTATTTTATATGTAGTCTTATCTTTTTCTTTTGTAATCATTGAAAAACCCAACTTATCATAAAAGTCTTCTACTTGAGAATTTTTATTAGATCTTACAAAAGTAGCAAATAATTCATTTCTTTTTGATTTAATCATTTTTTTAACTATTTCATCAAAAAACACATATTCTACATTTCTTCCTAAAACTCTGCAACTTAGCATTAATGAATCAATTTCACACTTCATATCATTTATTTTTTTAATGATTACAAAACCTGTAAGACCATAGTCTCCAAATGAATCCTTTAAAGAAAAAATACCTACATCAAAATTATTATCCTCAATCATTTTTAAAATTTCTGGTTCAGTATACCTTTTAGTAGTTAGATTAAACTGATTTGTTTTTTGTGTTAACTGAGATGATCTAGGCATTTTAGATAAATCATTCCAATATAAAGTTAACTCTAAACCTAAAGAAGACAAATAATCGTCTATTGATGAAAAAGTATTAACACTCTCTTTTCTTTTATTTTCATCTAAGTACATTTTAGTTTTTAAACTATCTTCTTCTGAAATATTAGGTTTTAAAAAAAAATTTTTTAGTTCATAAAATTTTGATGGATATTCCGTTAAGTTTGTTGGGACTAAAAGAGTTTCTATTTCTGGTACTTTACTATTTATAAGACCTATTTCAAACTTTGAATCATCTACAAAAACTATACTATCAATACCTAAATTTAATTCTTTGGATATTTCTTTTAGATTAGAAGCTTTATCATTCCAGTTTACTTTTTTAATAACGAAATCTTCATTATTCAAAACAATTTCTGGATGATTTTTTAAAACATTTTCTACATCTTCTAAATTATTTTTGCTACAAATTCCTAGTAAAACACCTTGATTTTTTAAACTTAATAAAATATGCTGAATTTCATAAAATATTTTTCCAGGAACTGATGCTTTATCCATTTTTATTCCATCAAACCCATCTTCTCCTAAAATCCCACCCCAAAGTGTATTGTCACAATCCATAACTAAAACTTTTTTTATCTTTCCTTTTACGGATAAAAAAAGTGGAATAATTTCTTTTACATAATGGATATAATATTCTAAACTATATAAACTTTTTGAAGAGTAAAATTTTCTAAAATCTTTAGACTTTTTTAATCCGAGTTTTGAAATAATCAAATCAATATCAACAGGAATAAAATTATTGGGCAAATTATCAGATAAATAGTGATTTAAATTATATGAAATTTTGGACAATTCGGTTTGAATCACTGGACTTGAATCAAATAAGTAAGAAGAAAATTTATTAAATATTACTAGAGAAGTAGTCTTTAAATTATTAAAAACTAGAGATATTTCTGATTTTACTTTTGATTCAATTTTTGAGATTTTTTTTGTATCTAAAATTAGTTGCTCATAATGAAATCCATCATTAAAATTAATAGATTCCCAAAAAATTAAAACAGCATCATGATTTGAAAATTTTTTACTTTCCTGAACAATATTGTCATAATCAGCAATATCTACCTTAACATTAATTCCATTATCTCTCAAATAAAATTCTAAAATTTCTTTAATTTCATTAACTATAACATTTGAAAGGATAGCTACTTTATAATTTGGATTAGAATTAGTTTTTTTTAATTCTAAATTTTTTTTTAATATTTCAACATACTTCATAAATCAAATCATAATTTGACCACCATTAACACGAATAGTTTCTCCAGTTATATAATTAGCGCCATCTGAAGATAAAAATACTATAGCTTCTGCAACATCTGTCACAGAAGAAAGTCTTTTTAGAGGAGTTTTTGCTGCCATTAGCATTTTGTATTTTTCGGGAACATTTGAAATTAAATCAGTATCTGTCATACCTGGTGAAACCATATTAACTGTTATATTATATTTTGCTAATTCAATAGCAAGTGACTTTGAAAAGCCATTTAAAGCAGATTTAGCGCTAACATAAGCTAGCATCCCCTGTGGTGGACTACCCTCGGTATACAGAGTTGATATAAAAATAATTTTACCTTTTTTTTGAGATTTAAAAATTGGCAAGAGGTTTTTTACTATAAAAAAATTTGATTTAAGGTTTATGTTTATGTTATTTTCAATTTCCAACCAATCCAAATTTTCAAAACTAATTGAAGGAAGTCTGATAGTTCCACAATTAACAAACGTATTTATATATGGAATTCTATTTTTAATAGACAAGAACATACTATCAACTTCTTTTTTTTCATTTATATCAGCCTTAAACACATAAGCATTCATTCCATAATCAATTACTTTTTTCTTAATATTTAGTGCTTTTTCTTTATTACGGTGATAGTGAATTATTATATTAAAGCCAGAACTAGCTAATTTCATACAAGTTTCTGAGCCAATCCCTCCAGTTGCACCAATAACTAATGCATATTTTTCTTTTTTTATTATTTTATTTTCAACCTCAACCTTGACTGGTTCAATTATTTTTACTTTTGCAGTCCCTCTTAATACCTGTTCTTTATTTTGATTATAGATATCTGTAGACATTTCAATTGTATTATTTCTATCATCTTTTTTTAAAACTTTGGCTTTAACAGTAATTAAATCTCCAACTCTGACAGGAATCAAAAAATCTATAGTTTGAGAAAACCATAAAGCACCATCCCCAGGAATTTCAGTTCCAATTATAGTTGAAATAAAAGAAGCACTAAGCATTCCATGAGCAACAGGCTTTTTAAAAGATGTTTTAGAGGCAAATTTTTCATCCAAATGAAGCTTATTGTCATCACCTGTTAAATCAGCAAACTTATTAACATCCTCTTGAGTTATGAGGTGATTAATTTCCTTGATCATTCCAATTTCTATATCGCTGTATCTCATTTTATTACTGTTATTCTATTTTTAAAGCTGTGTTTAAATTTGGGATTTTCCATGAAATATTTTTAAATATACTCACTATCCACCTGAAAAAATGTTTTATATCAAAGAAATGCCTGTAATCATCAAAAGTTATTAGAATGAAAAAGAGATAAATAAACTTAGGATTATTAGTTCTGTTTAAAATTAACATTGTAAACATTGTTATTCCCAAATCTGCAAAATGATCAAAATTTACAGCATCCTTTAAAGCTTGCAAAGGAAGTTTAATTCCGAATGAATAATTATCTCTGTTTTTTAATAATTTAACTTTTCCTGAAAAAGTATTAAAAATAAATTCTTCCTTATCTGTTATAAAGGCAATACCTTTAGGGAATAATGGATACAATACTAATCTATGAGATCTTAATTTTTTACTTAATTTTTCTAAATCAGAATTAGTAAACTCCGCTTTTTGTTCTAAATCAATTTGCTCATTGACTTTAGTTGAGATATAATTTTCATCTCTCGAATAATGTTTTGGATCAATGTAAGAAACTTCAAAACTATTCAAATCAACAGTTGAATATGGATTAAGTAATTTTGTATCACAATTCCAATATTCCTTAATATCATCAATTGTTACTTTGTATTCATTAGCCCAAGATGAATCTGGTCTATAAAAAATAACTTGACTAGCAAAAGGAATAAAAAAATCAGCATTTAGGATTTTCATTACTCCATTTAAATAATCTACATAATCAACTTTATCTTTAATACTAATGTACTCACTATCTTTTCTGAAACTATTAACAATACTTGCAGGAGAATAACTATTAAATACAATTCTTTTCTTTGTAATTGAATTTGACTTTAAATATTTATCAATTTGTCTTAATTGGAACTTGGATGGCTTACTGTCATTAAGATTAATTATAAATGCGTTTGGAGTATCAATAATAAGGCAAGAGTCGTCGTTAAAAAGAGGAATACTTAAAATATTAACTGTTTCAGAAATTTTATGCCACTTTTTTGATTGTAATACTTTAGAATTAAATCCTAATTCATTTAAGTGTTTAGTAATATTTTCTTCAGGGAGATTAGGAGACAAATAAATTGGTTTTTTTCCTAATTTTTTGATACTAGGCGTATGAAAATGATCAGGATGCTCATGAGTAACATAACAATATTTAACATTTTGAAATTCACTAAACTGATTTTTAGTAGGATAATGTTGAAGCCACCAACTTCTCCAATAACAAGAACCTAGAAGCCAAGGATCCGTAAGTAATAATGGATTGTTATTGTCATCTTTTATGAACAAACTAGCATGGCCTACAGCGGATATTTTCATGTGTTTTATTTAAAATATTTAATAATTTTGAGAGAATAAATTTTAGAATATAATTTTATATTGGTATTAACATTTCCAATAAGTTCTAAATCAACCTGAGATATATCATTTAATTCTAATATTCTTTTTTCATACATACTAATTATTTTTTTAAAATAATTATTGAGTTTTTTTGATGAGAACAAAAGTGATGAAAATTTTAGAAAAATAGTAAAAAAACATAAACAAATTTTTGATTTATATAATTCTTTTTTTAAGTAAAAATCTTTGTCATTTAGAATTTTTGATTTCAGATTTATATGAGATGATTTTATGTTTTTTCTTTTGTTATCAAGCATTTTTACAGTTAAATTTAATAACCTTTTAGATGAATCTCCTTTAACATCTCCAAAAAAAGAATTAAAACTTTTTATTCTTTTTTTTATTTGTATAGAATTTAAATTTTTTCCTCCAATAATTAATTCTGTATTGCTTAATAGTTTACAAAAATCCTCTTTTGATTTAGATACACTTAAAAAATCATAGTATTTGTGAAAAGGCAATAGAAGTTTACTTAATTTATTGACCTCTTCAGTCCAATAAGTATAAATAACTTTTTTATTTAAAATTAATGCTTCAAGTAAAACTGAAGATTGAAAGGATATTATTATATCAGAATCAACCAAAATTTTTCTTGAATCTGTTTTTGAATTTAGGATTTCAATATTTTTAATATTTTTAACCTGATTATATATTCTTGAAATAGAAAACACATCCTGTTGAGGATGAGGTTTTATCAGTACTTTATCATTAGGGTTTTGAACAGCTAATTTGGCTAAACATTCTATAGTATTATCGCACAATTCAGTCCAAGGATTATAATCCTGTTTACTTGAATTTGATGTAACATATGCATGTAAGAAATACGAAAAAAACAAATAGGTTTTATTGTGGGTTTGTGTGTTTTTTGGCAAATTAAAATAATAATCGAATCTTGGCTGTCCGGTAACAAAAGATATTTTTGGATCAGCCCCCATTTTTATCCAAGCATTTTTAGAGTCTTCTGAGCATGTTGCAATTAAATCCCCATGAACTGGAAAATACTTATTTATAATAAAATTTAAATGTTCTTGATTATCCTTTGCAACCCCCAATTCCTTTTGAAAAATAACAATTCCTACATTTAAATCATCACAAGCATCTAAGACATCTCTTATATAAAAAAAAACACTTGATGGACTAATAAAGACATCGAATTGAAATACCTTGTAAAGTTCAAAAAAAAGTTTTCTAGCCTTTTTTCTGTAAATCAATCTGTTTTTTTTATATTTTTTTTTATGATAAACTGTCAAATCTGAGCTAAATACCTCACTAGGAAATATTAATTCTGCACGTTCTGAAAAATATTCAGGTCTAATTGTTTTAATATTGTGTTTGCCATTAGACTCATTAATCAAAGCTTCAATATCATAATCAAAGTGATGGTTTAAAATTAAAATATTCATATTATTTATTTAATAATAGTTTATATTCTTCTTGTATTTTTAAGGTATTATTTCTTACACTAATACTTTTTGCCATTCCAAAAGCATTTTCAATTAATTGACTTATTTTTTTTTGATTATGATAACTATTTATAATTTTTTTAGATAAATCAATATGATCTCCCACTTTAAATAAAGTACCATTAACTCCTTTGAAATTCATTATTTCACTTATTTCCTCAGTATTTGAAGCAACTACAGCAGTTTTCTGTACCATTGCCTCTAAAATCACTCTGGGTAATCCATCGTAAGAAGGACGGGCGGGAAAAACAAAAAGATTTAATGATGCCATAAATTTGGGAATATTTCTCTCAAAACCTAAAAATTTGACATCATTATTTAAGTTGAGTTTTTCAACCAGTTTAATTAGTTCCTGCTGATAATCACCATGACCAGCAATAACTATTTTAGCATTTGGTATTTCTCTTTTTATTAATGGGAAAGCTTTTATTAAAATATCTAATCCTTTTTCAAAAATTAATTGACTAGCGGCACCAATCAGAAATTCTTTATTATTTTGTAAGTGACTAACAAACCTTGTAGGCACACCACTATATATAGTTACTTTTCTTTTATAATTGACATTTAAATCACTTCGCAATTGATTCATGGATGTGTTAGTTATCGGGAAATAAGAATCAATATTAGAACAAAAGAAATTATAAAGAAATTTATACGATATTTTTTTAAAAAATGAAACTAGTTTTGAACCACTTGATTTGCTGATTAATTGGCCCATTATTGAAGAGGTATGGACTGGAATTTTATATTTATTTTTTACAATAGCTGCAATTATGTCAGCCTGAATAAATATTGAGTGAATAATATCAAAAGAGTTGTTTTTAAAAAAAAAATCTAGAGATTTTAATTGCGGAATATACAATGACTTAAAACTTGCTAAATTTGGAAAAAAAACAATTTTAATTGGAAACTTTTCAAAATTATTTAAAAGCTCTTTTTTTTCAGCAATACAATAACAAGCAAGAGTAATATCATATTTATTATAATCAATATTTTCGGCCCACCCATGAACTATGTTAGCAACACCATATCTTGGATAAAAAGGCGTTAAAAACCATACTACTTTTATTTTTTTATTTGATTTCATAATTTAATTTACTGTTAATGTAGAATGCTATACCAACTGAAATAATTAACCAAAATAATTTAAGATATAAATAGCTGTTAGCTAATGATACTAATAAAAGCATACCCAAAAGACAAAAAATACAAAAACTAAAATTTTTTTCAATTCTAGTTTTAGAATAAACTTTGTAAGTAATAAAACTTTGTTTTAGTATAAAATAAAATGCTAATCCAAAAAACAACAGACCTAACAATCCCATTTCTAAAGGGATTTGCAATAAGGTATTATGCGTTTCCTTTAGGTTATCAGTTAACTCCCATACTTGAATTTTACTTGTGTCTAGAAAATCTAAGTCCAACTTATTTCCAACAACCCTAGCGTTTAGTCCATTTCCAAAAAAGGGGTTTTCAGAGATTTTAATTAAAGATGCACTAATAATATTAAATCTTTGAGCTATAGATGTTAAGTTGAAATTACTCATAAATACAACTAAATTAGCACCTCCAATTATAATAAATGGAATTAATAAATATGAAAAATATTTTATAATCTTACTATTATCTTTACGATTTAAGTAAAAGCTGGATAAGAAAAATATAATAAAAACTAAAATCACTCCTCTTGACATAGTTAACATTAATCCTAAAAGTAAAACAAGAAATATAAAATTTTTATATCTAGATATTGAACTGTTAAATAAAACTATCATTAAACCTGGTAATATATGAAAAGCAGCTATTCCATTACCTGAGTACAAACCACTAGCGCTATACATGTATATGTTTAAGTTTCTTAAAGCGTATACTCCTATATGCATCTGAATTCCAAAAAAGTAATATAAAGCGGCATCAAAAATCACTGTAAAAGCAGATAAAACACCAAGTGTTAAAACACTTTGAATTAAAAATTTAATTAAATTGTTTTTAGCAATATATTTAGCTAATAAAATTGAATTTAAAACTAATAAGAAGAGTGAAATCATATTGGAAGTAGCACCTTCATTTGATGTTAATAAAAAAGAAATAAAGGAAATCAATAAAAATATAATCAGAAAAAAAACTGGGTATGAAAATGAATACCAATTTTTATTTTTTACAATAATTAATCTGGAAATAAGTAAAATTGAAAATACATTTGAAATAGATATATCTAAAATTCTAATTTCATCAAATAAAATAGAAAATATATACGATGAAATTAAAAATTTTTTTGGAATTGGAGAAATCAATCCTATAAAAAGAAATATAATATAAACTAGAATTGCTATCAAATTAAAAAGATTTTATAAGCCTAGCAGGATTTCCTGCAAACATAGTGTTATTAGGCACGTTCTTAGTTACTACACTACCTGCGGCGATAATTGAACCTTTACCAATTTTCACATCTTTTAGAATAATAGAGCCTGCCCCAATCCAAACATCATCTTCAATTTCAATATTTCCTTTATCATAGCCTTCAAATTTGTTATTTTTTCTTTTATAATTTGAATCTAACAAAGAAACACCTTGACTAATTCTAACATTATTTCCGATTTTAATTTCTCCTGAACACCTAATATTTGATCCAAATCCGATAAACAAGTTATTACCTATTGTGATTTTACCATTTTCAGTTATAATTAATTCAGAATTTTGAGATATACATAAATTTTTGCCAGCTTCAAATGTGGAATTATCTTGAAAAATAATGTTACTATTAAACATTATTATTGAATTTGATTGAAACTTCATTATTACATTTCTGTAAACTTTTAATCTAGAGGAAAAAGAAATTCTGACATTCTTTAATAGTACAATTTTTATAAAAAAACTTTTTATTAATATGAAAATTTTACCTAGCATTTATAATACTTTTATATGTTAATTCTAATTTATTTATAACTTGGGAGTAATAATAATTTTTTTTTACAAATTCAAAAGTATTTTCAGACATTAAATCCCCTAATTTTTTTGAATTTAATAATTTATTAATTGCTAATGAAAAATCTTTAGGATACGAATTTACAGTCAAAATAGTGTCTTTAGGGAATTCAGGTGCAATATTACAAAGGTTATTAATAACAATGGGAGTCTTAGTTATTGCAGCTTCTAATATTACCATTCCAAAAGCTTCTGCCAAACTAGGGTGAACAAAAATTTCTGAGCCTAAGATTGAGGAATATAAATCCTTCTTATCATTAATCTCGCCAATTATAAACAATCTATTTTGAACACCTTCTTGTTCTGCTAATTTTATTAAATCCTTAGCATAATTTTGTTGATTAGGTCCTATAATTATATAATTATAATTATGTGGAATATCTTTTAAAGCAGAAACTACTAACCCAAACCCCTTAAGAGGAGCCACTCTTCCAATAGATAAAATATAAGGGTTATCATTTTTAATTAATTTTTTAACAAAATTTTTATCACATTTATTGAAATCAAATTCACTTATAGCATTTGGAATAATATAAATTGAATCAGTATTTATTCCTGAATTAACATAAATTTCTTTTTCTTTTATTGAAGATGCAAAAAATGCTGAATACTTTAATTTAAATATCTTTTTAAATAAAAAATTATATAAGGTTTTGATATTTGACCTTTCATTATGTAAAGAGAAGGTTCCATGTGGGTTCATTATAACAGGTTTGTTGAATTTATTAGCTAGGTATGTGCAATAGATAGATAAAAATGATCTAAATTCATTACAATGAATAATATCACAATTCTTAATTAAAGTTTTAATATTTTTTGGAAAAACAACATAATGAGGCCCTAAATCACCATACCAAAATGGAATAGTAAAAGTATTTAAATATATAACTCTAACACCTTCAATAATTTTTTCGTAATAACCATTAAATAATTTATTTTTTTTATCAATTCTATTAGTACATAAAAAAACAACTTCATGACCTTTCCTTGCAAGCTCAATAGCATTAGAGCCAGAAAGTATGGTAGAACCTCCAAAGTTATCTCCAGTCCCAAAGCCTAATGCTGAAAAAATAATTTTCATATCAAATTTAAATTATCAATAATAGAAAAGTTAGACATGTTTAAGTAAAAATAATTTTGTTAGTTTTTTAAAGAAAAGAAATATACAAAAACTTATAAAAACAGATTTTATGAGAAAAGAATTAAAACTAATTTCGACTATATTTTTAGAATATATGAACACTAGAATCAAAAAAACAATGTCTAAAATTGAAAAAAATACAACTTTTGAATTGTTTAAAGGATAAACATTGTTTCCAAAATAACTATTTATTGAAAGAACTAATATGTTAGAAACCAAAAAAGCAAAAGCAAGTCCATTAAGTCCATAATTAGGAATCATTAAAAATGATAAAAAGAAAAAGCTAGAAATTTGGAAAATAACAGAATATGTTAAGTAAATAAGTTTTTTTGATAAGTAAAATTGAATATTGGGAATAAATAGTAAAATTTGAAAAAAATAAGCTGAAGCTACTAAAGCAATAATTTGAAAAATATTAGAGTCCATTTCTTTGCCTAAAACAAACCCTATTTCAGGGACAAATAATACTATAAAAATCGATATTATAAAGAAAATATTAACAGCTAATTTATTAATTAAATTAATTTTATTGATACCATCCGATCTTTCATGAATTTTTACGTAATAGGGAATAATTACCAATTGAAAAACAGTTAAAATAACCAAGGATAAACTCGCAATTTTAATAGATAAAGAATAAATACCTATTTCCGTTTGATTAAAAAACTTATCCAAAAGGAATCTATCTGCAATAACTCCAAAATTAATTAAAAATAGTCCTGGAAGTGAGGGTAGAACAAAAAACAATACTTCTTTAAATGATGGGAAATAAAAAGAAGGTTCAATGTTTTTTAATACAATTATTACACAAATAAAAAACATTATAATATCAGAGATTAAAATGCCATATAGAGCTCCTAAAGATTCTAATTTTAAAAAAGAAACAAAAAATATTATGAGTAAAAGTTTTAAAATAGTAGATAAAATACTTATGAATACAAAAGATTTAGCATCTTCTTTAGCACGTAATATTTTACCAACAAAATTATAAGTAATGTTTAGGTATGTTATTATTATTATTATTATTAAAAACGGATTGTAATCAACACTTTGAACAAAAAATTGAAAAATATTTTTAAAAGGAAAAAGTAAAATACATGATATGAAAGCGCCCCATATGAGCATAAATAGCCATATACTAAAT
>CEUA01072427.1_pt1 | contig 13187 bp, 13 predicted proteins | sample 361541 | NCBI WGS metagenome assembly CEUA01 (sample SAMEA2623079, study PRJEB7988) | marine metagenome | isolation source: saline water (ENVO:00002010), including
ATGTCATATCTATAAGTAATAGTAGAGAATATATCCCAAGGCATACCGCCTAACCAATTACCCATTGACTTAACTATTTCTCTTTGATTGTTTGAATACATAATATATTGATTTATAAGTGTTTATGATTATTTAATTTAAGTGATAGATATAGTAAGGATTAAAGGGTTAAATACCCATTTCTTACTAATATTTATTTCCATCTACTCGTTTTCCAATTCATTGAACTTAGCAAGTGCTTTATCCAAATCACATATTGTCCAAGCAGTCTTTCCAAAGTCTTTATCTTTTGGAAATAACTCCTTTTCCTCTAATACAACACCTTTAATGTCTTTTTTTTGTCTAATCTTAATTTTAAAGAGTTCAAAACACCTCATATTTGCTATACCGTTTTGCTCATACAGGCAATATCTCTTACCTTTTAGTAGTTGAGTATAGGTGTAGTTGTTTTTATTGATAATTTCTTCTAACGGTATCATTGCTTATATTTTAAAGTTTCCATCACTTCTTTGTAATCATAGCGTATTGTTCTACCAACTTTGCTAAAAGGGATCTTTCCTTGTTTTCTGTATTTGTGAAGGGTCACTTTAGAGATTCCTATTCTTTCTGATAGTTCCTTTTCTGTAATTATGTTGTATTCTAAATTAGGCTGAGTGCTGGTGGCCTTGAATACCGCATCCTCAATTAATTGTTTTAATTCTTCTTTGCTGATTGTAAAATTTGTTGATTCCATTTTTTAAATTTTTTAAATTATTAATGATTTCCTACTATATAATAGAAGAAGTCTATTTTTGTTTGGGTTTCATTTGTTTTGTCTCGCCAAATAATAGTTATTAAAGTGGGATAACACATTGAAATACAATAAGTAATGTATGTTGAAAACTTTTTAGGTATTCTTGGTGTGTAATTATGATGTTATAAACTCTTAGAGAGAGATGTATGAATAGAATAATAATCTGAATCAGTAAGGAAAATGGTAAAAGTGTCCTACTATACGTCCTACTAGAATTAAAAAACCCCTGTAATCTATTGGATTACAAGGGTTTAGGATTTTTGGTTGCGGTCTGGACGGGACTCGAACCCGCGACCCCATGCGTGACAGGCATGTATTCTAACCAGCTGAACTACCAGACCGTTTTTTCAAAAATTCATGCAAATATAATTTGTTTTTATGAACCTCAAAACATTTTTTGTCTTTTAAGTAGGTATGAATCTAATATGGTATCAAATCCTCTATTTATATCCACCTCAATTAAGTCTATTTTGTACTGAAAGCATTTTAGCTTTAATGCATTTAAATGCTCGCTTGCTTGTTTTTTATATATTTTCTTAAATGAGTTGGGGTTTATTTTTAATTCTTCTTTATTTTCTAGGTCGATAAATTTGTAAGGTTTGTTCTCAAAATCAAGATTCTTCTCAGTTTTTGGTTCATGAAGATAAAATAGTGCTATTTCGTGCTTTTTATATTTTAGATGTTTATAAGGTTCAAATTGTTCGTCTAACGACTTTTCTGGGTGTATAAAATCAGTAAAAATTATTACTAGTGATCGTTTGTGTAATAATTCAGATATTTGATGTATTGAGTTTGAATAATCAGTTAATTTTGATTCATTTATCGCGTTACTTGATAGTATTTTGTCTAGTTCTTTATATAAAATCCTGTGGTGTCTTTGAGTGGTTTTGGTTGGTGTGTGGACCTCTAATTTATCAGTAAATATACTTAATCCTACTGCATCTCTTTGTTTTTTAAGAAGATTCATGAGTACAGCAGAGGCGTATACAGCAAATAGTAATTTATTGATATTCTCTAGGTCGTATTTCTTATGTAAAGGATAATACATAGATGAGGATGCGTCTATGATCAGTTGGCATCTGAGATTTGTCTCTTCTTCATACCTTTTGTTGAATAGTTTGTCAGTTCTAGCATATAACTTCCAGTCAATATGCTTTGTGCTTTCTCCTGTGTTATATAGCCTATGTTCAGCAAATTCTACAGAGAATCCATGATATGGGCTCTTATGCTTTCCTGTAATGAATCCTTCAACTACTTGTTGTGCAAATAGTTCAATGTTTGTTGATAGTTTAGAGTAATCTAGTTTGTTCATATTATAGAAAGGGCTGTTAGGCTCTTTACTAAGAAGTAGATGTTTCTTTATAAGTGTTTGTTTAGGATCTCTACTAGTGTTGATTTTGGTTGGTTGCCTACAACTTTATCAACTACCTCTCCGTTCTTAAATACGAGTAAAGTGGGGATGTTTCTAACTCCGTAATTTACAGGAATATCTGAATTTTCATCAATATTGACCTTTCCAATTACAGCTTTGCCTTCCATTTCAGTATGTAATTCATCAATAACTGGAGCAATAGCCCTACATGGTCCGCACCATGTTGCCCAAAAGTCAACTAATACTGGTTTGTCAGATTCTAAGACTAATTCTTGAAAATTCCCATCTGTAAATTCTACTGCCATTTTATTTTTATTTTAAATTTATATAATATTTATTTTGATGCTAAATTAATAATTATTAATGTAAAAATCACCATCTTAATATATTGTTAGTAATTTAAAATTATTTGTTCTCAAAGCTCTGGAATAGTAGTAGTGTAATTAGTATTTGTAATGGGGTTAGGAGGTAGTGTAATATATTGATTTGTGTTTTTCCATCTGAAATATCAAATCCAAGTTCAAGGGTTTTGTAAAAGATATAGGATGTCCCTAGTCCAATTAGATAGCCAATCTGCTTATTTACATCAATTTTCCCTAAGAGATCCTTCTCTTTTGCCACTAATGTTTCTGCTCTAACTAGATAGCCTCCAAATATAAAAGTTAGTTGATAACCACAGTAGATTAATAGTGCAGATATAAGTGAGTATTGTAGTAAAAAGAATATAGCTAGGGTTATTAGGATTGTTATCTCAACAGATAATGATATTATAAAGAAGCTTTTGATGTTAAGTAGTCTTTTATAAAATTTTGCAATCAATAACATGCCTAGTGCTAAGATCATTCCTCCAATGGAATGAACTGAGGGGTCTTCTAGGGGTTGGTAAATTGTAAAAAGAATGCCAATAGATAATCCTGTAAATGATGAGTTGAGAAGCTTGTATGTTAGGAATACTCTCTCATTTAAAATCATAGCTCTGTATTGGGTGTTTAGTAATAAGTTAATCTTCTAACTTTAGCAATCTGTTTTGCTAAACGGATAACTTGCTTTGTGTATCCAAATTCATTGTCATACCAAATATATAACACAACATCTTCTCCATCATCAGTACATATTGTAGCATTACTATCATAAATAGAGCAGCAATTATTCCCTATAATATCAGTAGAGACTAGATCTGGCTCTACCTGGTAGTTGATCTGATTAACAAGCTCGCCATGTATTGCAGCGTCTCGAATTGTCGCATTCATTTCTTTAGTAGAGGTTTGCTTGTTAAGCGTTAATTTTAAGATTGCTAAAGAAACATTAGGAGTTGGAACACGCACTGCATTTGCAGATAGCTTTCCTTCTAGTGATGGAATTACTTTTGTTACAGCTTTTCCAGCTCCAGTGGAGGTTATTACCATATTTATTGCTGCAGAACGCCCTCGTCTTGGTTTCTTATGCATATTATCTAAGAGGTTTTGATCATTTGTGTAGGCATGTACAGTTTCTAGATGTCCTTTCTTTACACCATATTTATTTTCTACTATATGTAATATAGGGGCAATACAGTTAGTTGTACAAGAAGCTGCTGAGAAGATATCATTGTTATTGATATCAAGACCTTGAGAGTTTATTCCGTATACAATATTTGGTATTTCTTTTCCTGGTGCAGTTAGTAGTACTTTACTAATTCCATTTGCCTGTAGGTGTCGGGATAAAGATTTTCTATCAGTAAATGCACCGGTATTGTCAATTAATAATGCATCGTTGATCCCATATTGATTATAGTCTATGTCCTCGGGATTTTCTCCGTTAATAAATTGAATAACTTGACCATTTACAGTAATAGACTTGTCTGCTAAATTAACATCAACTACTCCTTTAAAGGTTCCGTGCACTGAATCAGTTCTTAGAAGGTCAGCTCTTTTTGTGATTTGAGCATCAGTTAGTTTTCTAACAACAATTGCTTTTAATCTTAGTTGCTGTCCTTTTCCTGCCTGTTTAATTAATTCTCTTGCAGCTAGCCTTCCAATCCTGCCAAATCCATAAAGAACAACGTCTTTTGCTTTCTTTGAACTAGTATCTGCTCCAATAATATGCTGTAGTTTTTCACACAAGAATGTATTTGCATTACCTGAGTTACTTTCTATATATTCAGCTGTTAGAAGTCCTATGTCAATTTTACTGGCAGATAAGTTCATATTTAACATTTCAGTAGCTAATAGGCTCATTGTTTCTACATTGTTCTTACGTCCCACTACATTGTTTGCATATGCTATGTAGTTCATTAATTCTGAAACGCCAATTTCTAATAGGTGTCTTCTGAAAAGGATTAATTCAATTCCTTTGTCATACATTAATGTTCCTACTGAATTTAGCAGGTTAACACCTGCTTTCTCTTGATTTAGCCAATTATCTAATTGGATGTCATAAGATGCTGCCATAGTTTGTTTTTTCGGGTTTATTTAAATTCATGCAAAAATAGTTTTTCTTTGAGATATAGAGGTAATTTATTATTACTTTTACCACCGTGTTAATAGAATTTTATAAATATCAAGGTACGGGTAATGACTTTGTTGTTATTGATGATAGGGATAGTGTTTTTGATATAGATGATAAGAGGTTAATTTCGGCACTTTGTGAGAGGAGAATGGGAATAGGAGCAGATGGTTTAATATTATTGAGAGGTCATAAGGATTTAGATTTTGAGATGATATATTTTAATTCAGATGGTAATCAGTCAAGTATGTGTGGGAATGGAGGTAGGTGTATTGTTGCATTTGCTAATCTTTTGGGTATAATATCATCTGAAGCTAATTTTATGGCGATTGATGGTGTTCATAAAGCTAAAATAAATCGAGATAATATCTCTTTAAAGATGAAAGATGTTTCTAGTATTGATTTGATTGCTAATGGCTTTGTTCTAGATACAGGATCGCCTCATTACGTTAAGATAGTGGATGATTTGGATGTTATTAGTGTTGAAGATGATGGAGAAAGCATTAGGAATCTTCCATTCTTCAAGAGAGAGGGTATTAATGTTAATTTTGCTCTCTGCTCTGATGAATTAAGTGTAAGGACATACGAGAGGGGGGTGGAGGCCGAAACCCTTAGTTGTGGAACGGGTGTTGTAGCAACTGCAATTGCTATGCATAATGCTCAGTATGTTAATAAAGAGAGTGTGCTTGTCCACACAAGGGGAGGTGTTCTATGTGTTGATTTTAAACTAGTTAAAGACTCTTATATAAATGTATGGTTGAGCGGAGAGGTAGATCTTGTTTATGCTGGTGAATTTGAATGTTAAAAGGAAAGAAAATAGTATTACGATCATTACATTATTCTGATTTAATTTTTTTAGATAATATTGAAAATAATCCGGAAAATTGGCAATTTGGAGGTGAAAAAAGAAAATATACTAGTAAGGAATTAGCTGCTTATATTAAGAATGCTACAACAAATATCTTGATTGCTAAACAATATCGTTTTATAATTGATTTAAATGGAGTCCCCATAGGTATTATTGATTTATTTGATTATACCCTAAGTAGTGTTGGGGTAGGTATTATTATTGCCGAATCTTATAGAAAAAAAGGATTTGCTAGAGAGGCTTTAGATCTAGTTGTAGATTATGTTTTTTCAACATTAGGTGTAAAGAAAGTGTGTGCTAGTGTTGTAAAAGACAATCTTGCAAGTATTAAGTTGTTCCATTCATGTGATTTTCAATTACAAAAAGAAAATAAGGATTCGCAATATTTTATTAAATTAGCAGCAAATCAATTATGGAAATATTAAATTATCTTTCAATATTGCACTAGATCTCATGCGATATCTTGTTATTTTCTTTATGATTATCCTCTTTTCTTGTCAAAGGGGAGAGGTAGGTAACTATGAAGTGTATTTAAATCATAATGACACAGTAAAATATGTTGGGAAGGAACAATGTAGAATGTGTCATGTAGAAATTTATGAATCCTATATGGAAACTGGTATGGGTAAATCGTTACATTATGCTATAAAAGAGCATAGCGTCTTAGAAAGTAGTAATTTATTAATAATTCATGATTCTATTAAGAACCTTTCATATCAACCTTTCTTTAAAAATGATAGTTTATATCTAAAAGAGTTTAGATTAAAAGGAGATGACACAACACATTTACTGATTAGGAAAGTAGATTATAAGATTGGGAGTGGCCATCATACTAATTCTCATCTATTTGAAATTAATGGTTATGTTCATCAGATGCCATACACTTATTATACTCAAGATGCAATAGCTGATTTTCCTCCAGGATTTGAAGATGGAGATAATACTCGTTTTTCAAGGAAGATAGGATTAGAATGTATGAGTTGTCATAATGCATATCCTCATCATAATACAGGTTCAATTAATAAATATAAAGCGATTCCTCAAGGTATTGATTGTGAGAGATGTCATGGTCCAGGCGAGATACATGTTAATGAAAAGCTCTTAGGTAACATTGTAGATACATCAAAACATATTGATTACACAATAGTTAATCCTTCAAGATTACCCAGTAATTTAGAATTTGATGTTTGTCAACGGTGTCACTTGCAGGGAACAGCTATTCTTGCTCAGGGAAAAACATTTTTTGACTTTAAACCAGGTATGGAATTGACAGATGTGATGGATATTTATATGCCTAAGTATGAAGGTAATGAATCATTTATTATGGCTTCACATGTTGAGAGACTGAAGCAAAGCGCATGTTTTGATGGTAGTGATATAACTTGTGTCACTTGTCATAATCCTCATAAAAGTGTAAGTACTGTTTCATCTACGTATTTTGATAATAAGTGTATGCAATGTCATAATATATGTAAAGATGAGGAGACTCAGAATTGTTCTTCCTGTCATATGCCTAATTCTTCTTCTACAGATATTATGCATGTAAGTATTACTGATCATAAGATAGGTGTTCATAATAATAAAAAGAATCAGCAAGGAGAGTTCTTGGGTTTAGTTGCAATTAATAACCCTAAATCTAGTAATTTATCGAGAGCAAAGGCATATTTAAAACGATATGAGAGTTTTGAGTCAGAGTCGATATACTTAGATTCTGCCTGGTATTATCTTTCAATTTCTAGTCATAATTTTACATCTTACATACAATATTACTATCTGAGTAAAGATATAGATGGACTTATTAAATTTGTAATGGGTAATGATCTTGATGATTCAAAATATAGTAAATCTGAGTTAGCGTTAGCATATAGTAGAATTGGGCATTTTCTTAGTTCTAATAATTTTCCAGATGAAGCGAGCAAGTATTATCAGCAGTCAGTATCTTTAATGCCTTTTGTAATTGAATATAAGATTAAGTATGGAAGTTTTTTATTTAATTATCATCGAATAGCTGAGGCTAAACAGCAATATCTGGATGCTTTGTGTCTTAATCCAACTGTTAAGGAGGTGCATGCAAATCTTGGTTTAATTGCTATCATGGATGGGGACTATCTTGAGGCTGAAAGTAGTCTTAAGCAAGCAGTAGCTCTAGATCCTGATTATATTTTAGCTTATGAGAATTTAGTGTTGTTATCACAAAAAAGGAATGACAATCATTTTACAAGACTATATTTGCAGAAGATTATAGATATTGACCCAAAGCATAAGGCAAAAGAAATTTTAGATAATTTACAATAATGAAAAAGAGAAAATTCAAAAATAAATCTAACTTTAGTAAGTTTTTTATAGTGTTTTTTATAATTCTAATGTCTGGTGCTTGCGGAATGATTTATGAGTTATACTCTAGGATATACCAGCCAAATATTGTTTTTACTGAAGACACGCCTGAGAAGTATGTTTATATCCCTACAGATTCAGATTTTTCACAAGTTATCACAATTCTATCTAATAGTGGTATGCTAATAAATGTCAATTCTTTTGAATGGCTTGCTAATCAAAAAAAATATGTTTCTAATATTAAGCCTGGCAGGTATAAGATTGACAAGGCATTAAATAATAATGATCTTGTTAATTTATTGCGTGCTGGTAAACAGACACCAGTGAAAGTCACTTTCCATAATATTAGAACAAAAGAAGAGTTAGCAGGGATTATTGCGAGTCAAATTGAAGCTGATTCTATATCAATTTTAGAATATATTGTAGATAGTGTTGTTTTACAAAGTTTAGGTTTGGATAATGAAAATGTGGCTTGTATCTTTTTGCCTAATACATATGAGTTCTACTGGAATACTTCTGCAGAAGAGTTTGTAAGTAGGATGATCCGAGAATATTCTATCTTTTGGAACTCAAGTAGGAGGGAAAAGGCAGATAATATTAAACTTAGTTTATATGAGGTGTCAATATTAGCCTCTATAGTTGAGAAGGAGCAAAGTATTAAGTTAGATGAACGTCCCTTAGTTGCGGGTCTTTACCTAAATAGGATAAGAAGGGGGATGAATTTAGAGTCTGATCCAACACTTATCTTTGCATTGAGAGACTTTACTATAAGACGAGTTTTAAATAAGGATAAGAAGGTAGACTCTCCTTATAATACTTATAATAATGCTGGTTTACCACCTGGCCCAATCTGTATACCTTCAATTAATTCTATTGATGCGGTTCTAGGAGCCATCTCTCATAAGTTTATTTTTATGTGTGCAAAGGAGGATTTTTCTGGATATCATAATTTTGCAAAAACTTACGCAAAACATCTTATTAATGCTCGTAAATATCAAAAGGCATTAAATAAACGTAAGATTATGCGTTAATCTTATAAATTTGCATTTAATTAAAGATTTTAAGATGACAAAAATTAAGTTTGGAACAGATGGATGGAGAGCGATTATTGCTCAGGAATATACTTGTGATAATGTTGCTAGAGTTAGTATTGCTGTAGCTGAATGGCTAAATAATAACATGCAAGATCCTTATGTGGTAGTTGGTCATGATTGTCGTTTTGGGGGTGAGCTTTTTGCTGAAACGACTGCTAAGGTATTAGCTAGTAAGGGTGTTGTTGTAAAATTAGCGAAAGGATTTGTTTCTACTCCTATGGTTTCATTAGGGGTAGTTAAAGAAAAAGCAAATTTAGGTGTTGTAATTACTGCTTCACATAATCCTCCAAATTATAATGGATATAAATTGAAAGGAGACTTTGGAGGGCCATTGTTGGAGGCGGATGTTAAGGAGGTGGAGAGTAGAATCCCTGATAATAATTCTGTAGATTATGATGCTATTAGTATGGATGACTTGGTTTCTTCTGGGAAGGTGATTTATGTTGATCTTGAGGAGATGTATTGTAATCATGCAGAGGCTTCTTTTGATCTTGATGCTATTCGAAACTCTGACATGAAATTTGCATACGATGCTATGTATGGGGCTGGTATGAATGCGGTTAAAAGATTATTGCCTGGGGTATCACTATTGCATTGTGATGATAATCCTGGATTTCTTGGTATAGCTCCAGAGCCTATTCATAGAAACTTACATGAATTCTCTAATTTAATGAAAGATAATGACCTTGATTGCGGGTTAGCTACAGATGGTGATGCAGATAGAATTGGTCTGTATGATAGTGAAGGTAAATTTATAGATTCTCATCATATTATTCTATTATTAATTCATTATTTAGTTAAATATAAAGGAATGAGTGGTAAAGTTGTAACTGCTTTCTCTTGTTCAGTTAAGGTAGAGCAGATTTGTGATTATTATGGATTAGATCATGAAATAGTTCGTATTGGTTTTAAGCAGATTGCCGGTAAGATGGTTGTGGATGATGTCCTTTTAGGTGGTGAAGAGTCTGGTGGAATTGCAACTGCAGGACATATTCCTGAAAGGGATGGGATATGGATGGGTCTAATATTGTTTGAGTTTATGGTGAAATCAGGAAAATCGTTACAAGACCTAATTTCTGAAGTATATCAAATAGTAGGTTCTTTTGCATTTGAACGCATTGATCTGCATATTAATAACGAAGCTAAACTTAGAATAATTGAAGATTGTAAGGCTTCAAAGTACACAAAATTTGGCGAATATGAGGTGGAGAGGGTAGAAACCATTGATGGATTTAAATTCTTCTTTGATTCTAATACTTGGCTTATGATAAGACCTTCAGGAACTGAGCCTGTATTAAGGACTTATGCTGAAGCTGTAGACCAGAAGACAGCTTTTGATATTTTAGAAGCATGTAAGTCAACCATTCTCTAGATGAGGTCAATTTTCTTGATATTTTTTTTATGTTTCTATGTTAGCGTACAATCACAGGGTCTGAATGCTTCAGTAGATCCTATCCAATTGGTGGAATCTAAGCAGCCTTCTTTATTTAATAAGAAAAAAAATATTCTCTTGATTTCTGAAGTAACTGCATATACAGTTGCATTAGTAGGGCTAAATCAGCTTTGGTATACTGGATATCCAAGGAGTAGTTTTCATTTTATAAATGATAATTGTGAGTGGTTACAGATTGATAAGATGGGACATATGGCTGCTTCATATTATACTGGTGTTGTTGGTATTAAGGCTTATGATTGGGCGGGTTTTGAAAGAAAGCAGGCTATTTGGTATGGTGGTATGACAGGATCTATTTTTTTAACTATTATTGAGATATTAGATGGAACTTCAAAGGAATGGGGAGCTTCATCGGGTGATCTACTTGCAAACACAACAGGATCACTTTTATCTATTGTACAAGCTTTGAAGTGGGAAGAACAGAGAATACAGTTAAAATATAGTTATAGCCATACAGAATGGGCTGTTTTGAATCCTGAGCAATTAGGTGAGACTAACTTAGAGAGGGCATTGAAAGATTATAATGGACATACTTATTGGATTACTTTTAATATGAATTCAATTTTTAATATTGAGAATAAAAATATTCCAAATTGGTTGAGTTTCGCATTAGGTTATGGTGGAGAATCTATGACTCATCCTTATCCTGTTGATAGTAGTAAGCGTTATAGACAGTATTATTTGTCACTTGATATTGATTTAAATAAGATTAAAACAAAGAGTAAATATCTTAATGCTTTCCTACATACTTTTGGTTTTTTAAAATTTCCAATGCCAACACTGGAACTTAGCAATGGAAGTCTCTCGTTTCATCCAATTTTCTATTAATGTCATTTGCTGTAGGCGATAAAGTTCTTTTTAAGAAGGACAAGATGGAAGGTCAGGTTGTTAAAATAAATTCTGCTTATAAAATCACGGTTCTTGCTGATAATGGCTTTGAAATTTCTGTTTCTGTAAGAGATTTAGTAAAAATTGAGCCAGGTACAGATGAGGCGGTATCATATGGGAAGTTTTTTTATTCTAAAGATATAGATTCTAAAGCAGTTAAATTACAGGTCGAAAAAGAAATTAAGAAGGTGCTGACTATTGACTTGCATATAGAACTCTTGTCCTCAGATTATAAGAGTTTGGATAATTTTGAGATTATACAGATTCAATTAAATGAATGTCATAATAGGATTAGAGACGCCTTAAATAGTCAAGCAACTAGACTGGATATTATTCATGGAATTGGAGAGGGTGTGCTTAAAGATGCAGTACATACTGTTTTAGAGAGTTATAATCTTAGATTTTTTCTAACAAATGATGGAGGATTAACAGAGGTGTATCTCTAGTTTTCTTGTAACCTACTTATAATCTCAACGATTTGAGTATGTGTGATTCTTTTTGCAATGATCTTTTTGTCTTTATCTAGCAGGTAGATTACTGGGGTAGAATAGATGTCATATTTATCACGCCAATCACTACTAGCAACAGGGTTTCCCTCATCGTCATGATTTATGTCTGCAACATTTATCCATTCCCCAGTTCCTTGGTCTTCAATAAATTTTTTCCACTCCTTTTTATCAAACTCTGTTGCTACTGCAAAGGTCTTTATATCATAACCTGCTAGAACTAATGAATCTACATTGTGTTTGATCTTTGGCATTTCTTTCTTACAATGCCCACAGGTTGGACCGAAAAAAACTAATACTGTGAAATCTGCATCAATTTCAGATAATGAATGAATATTCCCCATCGGGTCTTTCATAAAGGGTCTTCCATAATAATCAACAAAAGCAGCAGCTTTCCTTCCAATTAGGTTTGGTGCAATCTTTTGAGCTCTGTCTGCTATTTTACTTAATTGTACAGAATCAATCCAGTCACATTGATTGGTCATGTAATATTTTTCAACCATATGTACAAAGACGGCATCCATCCCCATTATTTTAGAACGTTCATATGTTGAAGTTATATAATTAACTACATATTGAAATATTTGATTATTTGCTCTTGCCTTGCTGATTAATATATCTGCAGAAGAATTTATTGAATCAGGATGTTTTGCTGTTAATTTATTAAGATACTGGTCCATTTTGCTAAAGAATACAGGAGTCCTTAACATTCTTTCGTCAGAGAGATCAATATTATCCCAGAAGTGTTTTTTATAAAAGTAATATGGAAAGTTTTTGTCCGGCTTTCCTGTGCTATCTAGAGGAGATTCTGGGATCTCTATTTCTGTAGTAGCCATGACAATTTTAGAAAAGAATTTGTCAGAATTTTCTTTTAAGAATTTAGTACGGTATGCTTTCACTTCTTTGTCAATTGCATTTGCTTTTTCTTGTAATTCTGTTTTCTTATTAGCTTGTGCAGATTCTAGTTGTTGTCTAATTGGAGTTACTTGCTTCTGCATTTGAGTGATGAAATTTAAATATTTATAGAAGGGAGGGTTTTCTATTGAGTTCTTAAAATTCATTGATCCAATTAGATCGTCTATTTGTGTTGTAAATGAGAAGTTTTTTTCAGAGATAATTATATCAAAATATTTACTTTCAGAAAGCATAACAAAATACATGCCTCCCTTTAGTTCTTTATCTCCTTGAAAAGTAAATTTACCATTTACCACATCCGCTGTATCTGTTGCATATTGCTTGCCACCAAAGTAATATGCAAGTATTACTGTAGAATCTTGAAGTCCAATTATCTCGCCACTAATTTTATAGCTATTTTTTTGCTTCCCAGATTGGTTATTTTTTTTGTTAAAAAGATTTTGCGAGAAACTTAGTAATGTAAAGCAGGTAAATGCTAAA
>CEUA01234253.1_pt1 | contig 13183 bp, 16 predicted proteins | sample 361541 | NCBI WGS metagenome assembly CEUA01 (sample SAMEA2623079, study PRJEB7988) | marine metagenome | isolation source: saline water (ENVO:00002010), including
CCCTCAACCTAAACAATCTTGCAATTATACATACTAATTTCTAATTTAATAGTTAATTTAATTAATTTAATTAGAATTATTAATTACTAATTATATTATATATTATATTATATATTATATTATATATATAATTAGCAATTTCCATGCCAAACATTTTAACCAATTTTACAATCCTATAGGGTTTTAAATGTTATTATAATAAGGAACTCAGGAGCAATGACGTGCATAACAACGGTTTTGTTAATTATTACTGTCTGGAACTAGTGGTACGACGTAGGTCGCTACCCAATTAAAAACTTAATTAAGTATTTAATTATTATAATTAATAACTTACTTTTATTTTTTAATAAACTTTTATTTTAGTTTGGATTTATCATGAGAAAACGTAAAGATGAGAAGATAGAGCAACAAATAAAAAAATCTCCAATGAGTAGACTTCCCGGTGAGGGCGTTGCTGCTCACAGAACTTTTTTACTTTGGGCTATGCAAATGCCTGCTCAGCGCCAGCTTAATCCTGTAGCTCGTGCGGTTAAGCGAACGTACCCTACGATCAAAGATCAGTTTAAGCGCTGGCGTTGGGAGGACCGTGTGAAGTCCATCACTTCTGATGTCGAGGCGCAGGCTTTATACCGTACTTTATATTTTGATAAACACGGGACCACAGAGACGATGATGGTAGAAAAGAACATAGCGTCTCCGATGAGTGTTTTAGGTTCTACGCCGAGGGGAATACTTCAGGGTGTACAGAAGACTTTGCAGAACACGGCTACGGGTAAGGACACCGTTTTTACTAAGGAGGTAAAGCGCAAGCACTTACTTCTTATAGACGCAGCCATAGGTTACATTGCACAAGGAATTAAGGCTGGAGATATTCGAAGAACGCTTCGAGATTTGCCTGTTTTAATCCAGCTTAGGAACGAGCTAAACGGGGACGCTGCCTCTTCTAAGTCTGGTAATGGGTCATTAGTTCTTGAGTCTGTTCGTGTTAGTGAAGCGAAGAAGAGCGGTGGTGATATAGTCAACGCTATGTACGAAGATGGGGTAGAACTAGTTGCAATCCTTGAGGCATTACGTAGCAAGGGTCAATCAGGTTTACACGGAAAACTTTCAGATGAGGAGCAAGTTAATGAGCAATGATCCCAATAGGATGTTCACGGTTAAGGATATACCGATTCAACGGGCAGGACAGGACGAAATTCTGCGAGAATACACTTTTGCTGGTCCTGACACCGGCAGAGACACAAGATTGATTTTTGAGCGCAAAACGATCGAACATTTAATGGACGTATCCAGAGCGTCTCAGACTGGTAGGGTAGTCTGTATGGGTGCAGGCTTTAGGCTGAGGGTCCGTAGAGATGCAAGGGGAAGAATGTATGAAACACTGCATGTTGTCTGCGCTCACCCAATGACGGAAAGTATAGCTCCTACCATGAAAATGGGTGCAAACGAAACCGCAAAGGAACTCCGCCTTAATCAGTACTCGAAAGGGGACGTGAGACTTAAAGACTACGAAAAGTAATCAGTATTTTCTCGGAGAAGCTTTGTGCGTTGTAGCTGTATATTCTATGTGATGAAAGCAGTTTTTGAAAGTCTATCATGTCAACCTTTGTTGACGGATATTCTAAACGTTGACCTCGGTTGACAAATACGCTACACATTCTGACCAAGGTCAAAAGATACAGAATACCTACCGACCTAAGTAGATAAATAAACCTCACTAAATTAAATAAATTAACAAAACGCAGAATATATATATATTTATTTTTGCATAAACAAACACATAACCGTCTATTACAAATGGAAACCTAAGTCAAAGTATATTGCGCCATGCGTTGTAGATACATTTTTATAGTGCTAAAACCGAAAACCGGAAAGTACATGATGTCAACTTCTGGGGTTGACTATGGGTTGTCAGTGTGTTGACCGTGTGTCGACAGTTATTATGGTCAACTCAGTGTCAACACTTTGAGGGTTGACCATGTGTTGACGATTCGTTGACGTCCCGAGTTAAAAAAAACCCCCGTGCCCGTGGGGGTTTTGGCGTTATGGGTTTTTTGCTTCCGTGACAATTCCACCGATCGCTTTTTCGATATCTTCGGATGCTACCTGAGCAATATCTATATAAAGATCACTCAATTCCTCAAGCCATCCAACTTGTGCGCCTATTGCAATTGTAAAGATTCGCAACCCTTCCTCTTTGGCTTTGATTATCCTGTCTTTGGTGGCCTTGCTTATGGTATCCTCTGCGTCCGTGATAAATATCAGGTCGGCGTTTTTACTGATCGCACCAATAGCAACGGGGATCGCTTGGTTAAAATCGGTGCCACCAATTGGTCCTCTTGCCCCTATCGTTTCGATCATGGATGTTTTTGATGTGCTAGATCCTCCTATACTATAATCCCCATGGTGAGCCCTGTATTCTTCGGTAATGGTATGATTAAAGTCTAGCATTTCGAACTTGCGTTTTTCATCTAAGGCCATTTTGAAAATTGCCAATGCGGCGGCTCTAGCAAAGAGGTTTCTTGGCTCTAGGCTTTGGGCGCTGGTAGCCCATCCCATTGATTCGCTATGATCTACCAAGAGAAACACATCGCCACGGCCTAGCTTTTCTTTGCCTTCCATGCTGAGCAATTCCAATTCTCGGCTTGCCCATTTGCCATAAAAAAGGTCTTCAGTTGATGGATGGGATAGATATCCGATTGATTGATTCGTCAACCGTCGCAAGTCCCTTCCATATTCTATGCCTTGGATTTCCTCTTTGGAGTTTCGGCTTTTAGTGGGTATGCCCTGCATAACGGAAATTATCTTCCCGGCTTTTTTCATGATATCTTTTAATGCTGGGTTATACCTGAGCGAATCGATAAGAGTTGATCGGGTGGCGTCTCCAGTTTTACCACATCCGATCCAATTAATCGCTTCGCTTATATCGTTAGTTTCATCGATGGCTTTTTTAATTCCTACTCGGATCTTTCCTCTATACTTATCCAGTATCTTTCCGGGGACCGTAGGGCCTATTCTAACATCCGGATCTAGCTGTTCGATATCTTCGATCATTTCGTTAACCTCTTTCTTTATGCTTCCAAGAAAGGTCGCCGTTCCTAGCGCTGCCATATCTGCGTCATGCTCAGTTAGAAACCTTAACTCTTCAAATTCGGGTAATTGATCTATGGTGTCATGTGCGACGCTCTCCCAACTGCATTCTGCGTCTTCGATCCGATCGGAGTCTTCATAGAGTCTACTGAACAATTCAGATCCGAATTGGTTTGCGTCTTTGTCGCAGTCTTTTACCTTGCCAGCGATCCGGTTTGCAAGGGATACAACTTGCCGTCCTACGTTACCCGACTGGTCCGATCGGGCTTCGTATTGGATTTTGCTGTATCGGCTCCCATTGAAGACTTTGTTTTCGTTTTTGGTGGAATACTTGCTAAAGGCTTTGTAATTAATCATGTGGTTTTCTCCTTAACTTAGTGCGTCACGTAGGGCTTTTTTGAATGCTGCTGAGTAGTTGTTAATCTTTGCTATGTATTCTGAAATCTCGGGATCTCCATTTTCCTTTGCCGCAGCGTCTTTGGCGATCTGCTGTAGAAGTTTATTTTTCCTTGCAACAGAGGACAAGTTTTGCTCTATCTCTTCGGATAGGTTCGTTGTGTCGATGATCTCGCATGCTGCGTCGTGTAGCTTCATAACTTCCAGCAATTCACCTGAACAAAGGTTCGCCAAGAAACCAGCAATTTGGTCCCGTTGTTCTGGCTTATTCCATAGAACATCCGATAGAATACGCATGTCCTTCGTGGTTGCTTTGGATCTCCCTTCCATAATGGATCGGGATTGTATAACCTTTGCCACCTTTCGCCAGCGCCTAGGGGATACATAGATCTCCTTGCTGAGTAGGAATTGGTGCAATTCAATTATTGACTCCGCCACATCCGATAGGTCTACATTGTCACGATCTTGTCGAAGGGTAACAAGATCGTCTGCGTCCAATTTGGTCAACACATTACCAAGTTCTTTATCCGTAATTAGTCGGATGATGTGGTCTGGCTTGCGTAGTGGGTTTACATGCTTTCTAAAAAGCCATCTATCCCAAAGAGCACCCAGAGATTCGTCTTGGAATGGATACTCATTACTTGCCCCAATTACCATTTTCAAGGGCGTCTTTTGTCTTACCCCATTTCCGAGGTCGACCTTTCTTTCATTCAAGATCGTTAGTAGGGAATTGAGAAGGGCGGAGGATGCTTTGAACACTTCGTCTAAAAAAGCGATTGAACAGTCCGGCAATTTGTTTTCGAATTGTCTAACGTATTGATCGTTGTCTTTCAGTTCCTTAAGACTGAAATGGCCCAGTAACTCGTCTGGGGTTGTGTATCGGGTGATGAGATAGGAAAAGAATTTCTCCTGCAATGCCTTGGCGAAGGCTTCGGCAAGTAAGCTTTTTCCTGTACCCGGTGGTCCTACTAGTACCGCATTTTCCTCAGCAACTAGGGCGGTCCCTAGGATCTCAACTTCGGCGGTTCGATCGATAAAAGCGTTGTTCATTTCATTTAGAAAGGTTCTATAGTTTTGATGTGCGTTCATGGGTTTTTCCATTTTAGGGTTTTGTTTTGGGTTTTGGTTTCTAGTTCCAATTTATATTTTCCATGGCGTGGGCCATTCTTTCCGTGTGGGGTTGTGTCGAGAGTTTGATCTGTTCGTCGTTAACTAATTGCCAGAGGGCTGTAATATCATTGGGAAGCTTCCAATGGGGGAATTCGTTATCTACATTTTTTCTATAGAAAGCTACGCAGTCTTGTATCGAGGCAATAGATTTTGCGACGATCTTTTCTGCTGAGTAAAGAACACCTATAACGCTTTGGATTTGGTCAACACATCCCGATAGCTCTCCAAGAGCGATAAGCTCCATGGCGTGTTTTTTTCGATCGGCGTCGGTAACGTCAATCACGTTAGCATCAAAGATGTGATAAACAAAATCAAATTCACTCAATAACAATTCCGGTATTATTTCCGATCGGATTATCTCCGGGTGTGGGTTCGTGTCTTCTAGCCCATCGATTGATACGGCCATGATAGGTCCATCTTTTCCGGCGTTGCTTAGGGCTATCATTCCAAAGGCCTCAGTAATTGCGATCGTTTCTTTGGGGTCTTCGAATTTGATCTGCCCCCTCAGAAATCGGTTAATCGCAAAAATTGTTCCTATTGCTTCGATCATGTTGGGAAATATTAATTTCATGTTGGTTTCTCCTATTGAATTGGGGTTAATACGATATGATTTTTTTTCACTTGCCCTACGTAGCCAAGCTCTAGCAATGCTCTTGCTAGTCTTTGTCCGGGCTTATAATACGTGCCCTTTTTGGCTGTAGATGGAAGATACAGGCTTTCTAAATCGTCAAAGGGGATCATGTAGATGTCATCCCCTATGGAATATTCTGGTTTCATTGCGTCATTCCATAATTTTAAGACCTTCTTTGAGGTTACCGGCTTATTGCTTTGTCCGTCAATAATTGCAAGGGCTTCTTGCGTTGCTTCTTTGATGGCCAATTGGATATCATCGACCGATACGTCAAGCGCATCTTTGAGCATTTTTCCGGTGTCTAGAATATCTTTTAATTCCAGAAGCAGTTTGTCGCTGCCATCTTTACGAATTCGCTTTCTTCCCTTCCAGCCGTCTAGTTGGGCTTTGACTTCGTCAATCCGATCTTTTAGGCTTTGCTTCCCTTCTCTTCCGATATTGGAAGCGGTTCGGGCTGTATTCAATTGATCGAGTACTCGAAAGGTTACTCCTAAGCTAGCGCATAGGGCTTCCAATTGATCCAGTTCTTGGATGTGTTTTTCCGTCACATAGTAGCATCCACCCATAACCCGGATCGCCTTCCATCGGGTGAGACACGGCATGATAACCCATTTACGAAACTCGTTTCCGGTGTAATGCTCAACCCTGAATTGGATCGATTGACAAAGTTTGTCAGAGTGTTTGGTGTTACCTGTAGACAAGAAAGTTTTCGTTTTCGTGTCATAGGTGATTTTGTCTATGGTTTCATATCTCGATCGCTTTGCCTTCGTGTCGCCTTCCCTTTCGAGTATGGCGAATGTGTAGAGTCCTGCGTCAACATCTGCATGGACCTTGTCGGCTTTAATTGGTTCTTCGTTTTCGGATACGTCTCTAAAAAGAGATACGGCGTTATGCATGCCGTTAGTGATAGGCACATCTTTTACGGCTGGAATTAGCCAGTCCATATTTTGAGACTCGCATGCGTTTCTGATTTCATCGGGTGTCCATGATCTTCCATTAAAGGACCATGATACGATAGCGCCTAGGCCAGCGCTTATATTTTGTAAGCTGCTATGTGTACTTTGTGATCTATGTGATCTTTGTATTGGTTTAATTGTTGCTGTCATTTTGGGTTTCTCCAAAAATGGGTTTTGCCCGGATCTAGCGGTTTATCCACTAGTCCGGGGTTTGGTTGTTAGATGTAATTAGAATTGGTCCTTCGTCTAACTAGCGAAGGGAATTCTATAATACCAATTCCGTATATCGGGATTGGGGATATCTACAGATAGGGGGTTAGCCAGTGCGACCAATTACATGTTAGCTAGGGGCATACATTCAAAACTAGCCAGAGCAAAACGCACGAAGATATCCAAAAAACAGGTTTTATGGCCTAGTCAAGATCATCGCCTTACGGCTCCCAACACCTAGGTCCTCCTCACACACAAAATAACATTTTACATAGGGGTTTGCCAATATAACGTATTGAATACCCAAAAAAAGAGTAAAAGATATCCTATGTGCGATCGTTAGTCTTCTTTACGCACGGGCTCGATTGTTAAGGTTCAACCTACACAATCCGAGAGTTAGCGGAAAACCCAGGTTCAACCTGCATAATCCCCGTCGGGGGTTGGTCAACACCCTGAAAATTGGCATGAAACTTGCATACGGGGCCATAATGGGCGAAATAACCGTAAACGTCCAAAAAGGGCCCAAAAATCGATTTGTTTTGCTTATAGCTATCATGATACCACGAAATCACCGACCACAGTTAGACATTTAGTGACAATTAAAGCCATAGAGGCGATCACCTTCGATCTACGTTGTAAATTGTAGATGTGGTTTGTAAATTCAGAAACCGAAGCCCGAGACGTCTACACGGGGTCAACGGATCGTCAACACACCTGTGCTGACCCTGTGTTGACCTTGGGTTGACCACTTTCCTCGAAAGATAACCGCATTATCTTGAAATAACCGCATTATTTCACCATATCTTTGTTGCTTTGTTCGGAGTAAAATGGTACATTATTTGTGAGGCATGACCTAGGTGACGGAGCTTTTGGGCCACGATGGTGACTAGGGTGTAAGACCTGTTTACGTGCGTTTTAAAATTCAACTATAGGAAAAAACTATTATGAAAACATTTATTGATATCTTTTTCATGGGCGGAGTCTTCGCCTATTACCTTTTTACTTTTCTTGTAACCTCTATGATCGGAGTATAAAATGGAACTTATGAAAATAAACCCTGCAAAAAGCAAGGCTACAGCTATAAACTCGGCGCATAAATCGGACGCTAGTGTTGCTTACGCAGCAAAAAGTAAGGTTTCTGGTAATTGGGCTACCATTCATTGTTATAGCGAATGTTCAATTAGTGACATGAAAATAAACGGTCCCGGACACTGGTCACAGTTGATCCGTGTAAAACCATCGCCAAAAATTAATTTATACGAAAAGGATATTCAAGCTTTATCCGCAATTCTAAAAGGATCATAATATGAACGAATTAAAAAAGAAACAATACCGTTTTGTTTATCCCGGTGCCTATGGCACTCGGGAAATAGTGCAGATCTTTACAAATAAAGGCATGCTCTGTGTAGAGGGGAACCTTCGTGTTTACTATATCAAAGGATCATGTGTTGCCTTTTGCCCAGCTAGAATTGCAGGAGGAAAAATGGTATTCTTGGATCAAGATGAAGCTTTTGATGTGGTTTATCAACAACTTTCAACATACGTAGGAGCGTAAAATGAAATACAGCGAAATGATGAAATTAGGAATAGCACCAATTCAGCTTCAGCAAAAGAAAAAAACATACAAAGAGCTTATGGAAGACAAAGATCTAAATAACAAGCTGGATCAATTGTCAGAGGATGATCTAGATGATCTTTGGGAAAGCGCTGCCAACGACACTTCGCAATATCCCGATTGCCCTTACGTTATGGCCGTGTGTAGCTTCTTGGGCGAAAAGATTAACCAAAAGCAAAAAGATTAAAAAAGTGTATCCCCCTTTTGGGGGAACCTGCATTTACAGAATTAAAACTTTAACCAAAAAACTCAATCAAGGAAAAATAAATGCTTGCTAAAATTAAAAGAAACTTTGTAAGATTTTTAAACCAAAACCCCGAAGCTTGGGAAGTCATGAAAAAGATCCATGATAAATATCCCGAGTATAGAGTGTTCGATCGGATCGCTTTGAATTGGGCGGACGAAAGGGGCCTGTTGTCAATCAGACCATATTATAAATTGGAGCCTGTTGCGGCATTCAAAAAAGCTGTTGAATTTGAATTAGAGGTTCTTTTCGCTGAAGAGTGGTGTAGCTCTGAGTGGTACAAAGACAAGGAATTGACCATAGAAGAATGGGAAAAGCAGCCTGTGCCTTGTGGGTAGTAGCTGTGCATTGTAGGCATAACGCCTACTTTGCTTTTTGCATTTCATGTCAACCGTCCGTCAACCCAGCGTCAACAAGGGGGGTGGTCCATGTGTTGACCGAGTGTTGACGAGTCCCCGTATAAAAAAGGCTTCTTGCCTTTTAGAAGTCTTGAAGGTCATTTGTGTATTCTGTTGGTTCGCCTTGAATACGCAAGGGTTTCCCATCCTCAAGGTCAAGAGTGTTCTGGATCGACTTCCAAAATGTCTCACTGTTTATAGCCACTTCTTTGATGTCCCAATTTAAGGTGTTATCTTTTACGATTCCGCATCCATACATCCACTCAGGATAAATTTGATCCATCAAGCGTTCGATTTCGTGTTCACTCAATTCGCTATATCCTTTAGATAATGGTCGGTACTCTTCAAAAACTGGATTTAGTGACCCATTAAAAAGAAGAGTTATAAATTTGTAAAAGTCGGTCCAATCAGGGCACTCAGTACGTATCTTTTTGATGTGCCAATCTGAAAGGTTTTCGATAGATGCAACAGCGCCAGAAAAGGCACATTGGGTACGGTCAAGGGAAGGAAGTAAAGAAGCTAACATGGGGCTCTCCGGTCTGGGGTTCACAAACAATATACCATTCGCACGGTTATACGTCCACCTATTTTATAATAAACTTTGACCTAAGTTTGCAGATTGTAGGTGTTGGGTTGTAGGCATGTTTCCGCATTTGGCTTTCCGTATACACCACGTCCACCCATGGTCAACAGAATTGGTTGACACTGTGTTGACGGGTGGTTGACGGAATACCTATTAAGATAAAACATAAATAGGTGAATAATCTGTAGACGGTTATAAGTAGAAATGTTATTGTGTGTGTGTCACCCCCAATAGGAGTTTTTTATGTTGTCTTTGGTTACCACTGTACCCCATAGCTTTGGTGTTCAGTATCGCATTCATGGTGAAATTCATCCTTCGTTAGAACTTAATGGAACAATGGATAAGGCTATTAAGAAAATTGGTCCTGTAGATTTTTATAAGATTGAGGACGGATCATATCGTGTAGTTTTTGGGCGATGGGCAAAACCGGTCCCCGGAATAAATATGTCCATTCCTTTTGTCGATCGCTACTGGACCTCTGGATCTAGTGAATGTGATCAGGTGAAGGTGTTTAAGGTAGGTAGAAAATGGGCTATCAAAGTAAACTGTGATCTTTTTTATCGTGAGCGTGCCTATTCTTTGGTAGATGGCAGCGGATCTAACATTACCTTTAAGACTCGCAGAGCGGCTGCTATTCATGCAATATCACTTAAAAGAACAATTGAACGGAGTATTCATGCGTAAGATTAAATATAAGACACTTAAAAAAGCCAGACGATTTGCCCAATATGAAGTCGTTTCCGTTGATCCCTTGCTAGAGGTTAACCCAGCGCTATCATGGATAATTGGCGATCGTCTAGTCGTAACAAAAGAATGGGATGGAAAATGGAGAAGTGAAATTGTATTCATTGAAACACCCACTGTCTATGAGGCACTATCTATGCGTGAACCCTTTAAGACTCGCAAAGAGGCGACAATTTACGGCTTTACTCACGGAAGCAAGCTGAGGAGGTCCAGATGATTAAGGACTTTTTGTTTGTATTTTTTAGCATGGGATCGATGTTTACAATTATGATCGTTTTAAGTTACCTTCTATCATAGGAAAAATTATGAGTATAAATTTAATGGTTCAGGAAAAATACCCACTGTCTGTTATGGAGCAATTTACGGCAAAAATGATCAAAGATACAGATGCTTTAGTGGCAGCAATGGAGACGGAAAACCCTATGGTAATTCGTGGTACAGCGCTGTTTACGGGTGCAATCGAAGAGACGGAGGATTTTGTTGATGTTCTCAATTGTGACACGGCTCTAAATGAATACATCGGAATGGTAATTGTTACGGATACCGAAACAATTAATTCACTGTCAGAAGCTTTGGGCAATGATCCGCATTATAAAATTAACGAAGTGAAATGGGGATCTGTTTTGTGGACAGCGCTTTGCCATCATTTGGATCGTTGATCTTTCTCGGAGATGCTTTGTAAATTGTCGGTACGTATATGCGTACCTTTTTTGTTACAAAGTTATGTCTACACCCCGTCAACACACCGTCAACAGAGTTCTATGTGTTGACAGCTTTGGTTCTCTTTGGAGAGATGGGTTGTAGGTTGTAGGCGTATTTTAGCAATTGGCTTTTTGAGAAAAAAAGTCCAAAAAAAAATTGAGGAAATCTTCGTAAAATCTCAAAACTCTTGACGTGTCAGGCTTATTTTTGAAAATTCAGGGAAATCCCGAAAAACACGCTCATACTCGGCATTTTTCGGTGTTTTTACTATGTCGATTTTGGGCAAATTCAGGGAAAATTCAGGGGGAATTCAAGGGGGAATTCAGGGGGAATTCAAAGGGAATTCAAAGGGAATTCAAGGGGGAATTCAGGGGGAATTCCGATCGGATTTCAGGCCTAATTTGAATTCAGGATTTCAGGAATTCAGGGATTGAGGATTTCAGGAATTCAGGAATTGAGGAATTCAGAAATTCAGGGGCTCAGGAATTTTGTCTACGCTGTTCACAAAAATCATACGTTGAATTGTTGGGTGATCGTCTATGTCGCACGAGATGTCACGAAATGTCTAAGTGTGATCTAGGATTTTGCTGTACTATCCACCCAGCACTGCGGATCGATTGATTTTTGGGGCTGTTTTGGGAGCTTACGGGTAATTGGGGTGTTTTGGCGTCGTATTGCAAGGTTCGTGCCAATAAAATTGTGTACGGTATTTACATTTTGTCCAAATTGGTTGAATTTCCAATTTCATTTTTTACCAATTAGGGCAAACGATCACCTGCGATTTTCGACGATCGAAAATGAAGAATGTGGCTACGTAGGCCTTTTACGGAATTCATAGGCCAATTTTAATTGTAAAAGTTTCGATTATTTTATGACTTCGGAAGATTTTTAAAGTAGATTTCAATTGCGTAGGCGACCTTTTAACCCGCCCGCATCACTCCCTTATAACCACGGACAGAACATGAAAAAAACCCTCGCTCAAAAAATAGCTGACACACAAGACAGACTCCGCCGACTAGGAACTAAAATGGCACACAGAGAGGCTGTAGAAATGGGAATTGAGATCACCATTGAAGAATTACACCGTCTCCGATACCCCGCACTAACTAAAAACAACCTTTAAACCCCAACAATCAGGAAATACCATGTCAAGAATAATCACTAACAATCAACTCATTAACCGCATACAAACTACATTTTCACCAATTCATAGGGCCATTATCCGGGCCTATTCAATCGCTGAGCGCCTAGGAATAGATGAAGCCGAGGAAATAAGGCCGCATTCGGCTAGTTGGATAAGACAAGACAAGCGCCTAGCTATTGAGGCGAGATACGGGCATCTATGCTCATTTTGTGGGCGTAGCTGGCATCCAAGTTCAGACGCAGACGGCGCCTATCTTTGCAGTTTAGATCACATCCTATCATGGAAGAAAGTAACCGTGGTCGCTGAAATGCTCCAAAACCATGGTACAAGCCCTGTTTTGAGAAAGGCCATGTCAAATTTACAGGTTAGTCAACTATCCCCAAAGGCGCTTTATAAATATCGAAACTCTACTTCTAACCTTGTTTTTGCGTGTTCGTCATGTAACCAAGCCAAAGACACTTTGGACGCAGATGAATTCTTGTCAGTCCTTTGGAATGAAAAGAAAGGTGCCCATTTTAGCGTGCGATTTGATGCACGAAAAAAGGCCTTCGATCAGTGGTTTATTCATAGGGACGAAAGGGGATTAAAGCCTTTGAGAAGGGACGCACGCCAATTGCTCGCAATGGATATCCACGGCTATTCTAAAGGGGCCTCCGGGATAGAGAGGGCTAACAAGTATCTGAATGCGAGAAGCGAGCTTTACAGCCGTTTTTCAAGTCAAGGGGTTAAGTAATGAGAGCCAACCAACTAGACACGGCGCTAATCGCTGAATTACTAGGCGAATCACCTAGCAAAGAAGACCTAGAGACACAAACGCCTATAGTCGAAGATAGTCTTCAAAGTCGAATTGATGCGACTAGAGCCCGGATTAAAGCTCTAGGAGATAGGATCGAAGCCACACCGATCAAAGAGGAAATCCAACGCTTCGAGCGGATGCCTATACCTTCGGAAAATAAGGTATCAACCAGCGATATCGAGGAATGCGAATGTGATAAGGGATTCGATATCATCCGATTCGCCTCCATGGCTATGCAATCATTCCTCCATATCGGGCTTTTAAGCTTGCTTATCGTCTATGGAACGATAGGGATCTGCATATGCAATCTACTATTGCAAATCGCAATGTGCCTATAATCTACCTTTAACCATAACAATCAGGAAATACTATGTGGTCTCCTAAAATTTCAATCCCAATTAAAATTTCAACTCTACCATCTCGAATCCAAAGAACGGCCAGAGGCATGCGTAAAAAGGGCTATCCGTACCTGATCTTGCTTCCTATCCTTACGGGGGGAGGGGG
>CEUA01077676.1_pt1 | contig 13173 bp, 12 predicted proteins | sample 361541 | NCBI WGS metagenome assembly CEUA01 (sample SAMEA2623079, study PRJEB7988) | marine metagenome | isolation source: saline water (ENVO:00002010), including
GGCAGGTACAGTTTCTTCCACTGAAAGCCTAGTAGGAGGTGGATGACTCATTGTTATTTTGCGTCGTAAAGAGAGCGAAAAGAGTGCTGGAACACTTTCGATCTCAGTTAGACCATGTACGAGCCAACCTACTTTTGCTCGCCGTAGTTTAGTTTTAATAGTCCATAGATCGATGTTAGCTTCAACAAATTTTTTTTTATCGGGAATCTTTTGGGCGGGTTTATCCCATCCAATTGGTGTAAGCTGACAAGATCCTATGTAACCACATTCCGTTTCATATTCAAGAGTGCATTGGTACCCCCATGAGGATTTAGAGGACAAGGATAAACAGGGAACAATTTCATACGCATCCCGTAATAGGGTCTCGGGGAGATCTTGGTGCCAGCTATTGTTTCTCCATTCAGGAGCAATATTTGGCTGATAGATGCTGTGGTTAGGAACGTGAGTTTTCCAGTGATTTTGTTCATTTTGCGTACATATCAATAAATGCGCCGAGTTATTTGGTTGGGGGTTATGCATGTTTAACCCCACACATTATTTAAATTCGGGAAGAGAATACTGTTTTCATAGTACAAGCCATCAGGTCTATCTTTTTTTAGCAGTAGGGGCCCATCTAGGTCGACATATTTGGCTGAAGTTGTTAACAGAGTTGCTGGAGCAATTGATAAAGAAGTGGAAACCATGCATCCAACCATGATATCTAAACGGTATTCTTGGGCTCGTTCCAGTAACAAGAGCGCTTCCGTTAAACCGCCAGTCTTGTCAAGTTTTATATTCAAGCAGTCATAGCGCCCAACCAGTTGGTCGAGATTATCCGAAGTGTGGCAAGATTCGTCCGCGCAGAACGGTACTGGGTGTACTATGTTTTCAAGAATTTTGTCTTTCCCGGCGGGTAGGGGTTGCTCTAGCAAGGCAACCCCGAGATTAGCCAATTTTGTTGCCATGGGTAGCACGTCTTTCTCGTGCCAACCTTCATTAGCATCTACTATTAAAAGGGATGATGGGGCATGTTCGCGAACGGCTGCTACTCGTTCCAAGTCTCTGTTTCCATCGAGTTTTAACTTTAGTAACGGTCGATGCGAGTTGATTAAAGCTTCTTTACCCATATTTTTAGGAGTATCGAGCGAAATGGTATAGGCAGTTTTGACAGTTTGGGGGATAGCTATGTTAGCAAGTTCATAGGCAGGTTTTTTAGCCTGTTTGGCTCGAAGATCCCATAAGGCACAGTCCACTGCGTTTCGGGCAGCACCAGCCGGCAAAAGTGATTGGAGTTTATTAAAGTCTAATCCAGATTCAATATGAGGCTGGATGTTTTTTATCGTCTGAATGGTTCGTTCGACAGATTCTCCATAGCGAGGGTAGGGAACACATTCCCCTCTTCCACCAATGTTATTTTCTCTCAGACTACATATTACAACATCGGCATTCTGTTTTTGTCCTCGAGAAATGGAGAATGTTTTTGCTAATGGCCAGGATTCTCTGTGTACGGTTAGTTTCATTACAAGGACATTGCTGCAACGAGATGTTCGGCTCCTTGCCGGATTGGATCGACACAAGGTAAATTTAACTCAGTTTCGAGGTCATCCAGTAATCTTTCAGCCTCCGAGGAGCTTTGCTTATAGGTGTTGACTGATATCCCAATCACTCGACAATTCGAATTGGTAAGTTGACCGCATGTTTCATTTAGTGAAATACAATCGCGAATTTCCGGTAGTACATATTCCTTTAGACCACGCATATGTGATCTGTCTGGGTCATGACATAAAACTAGAGAATCCGCCTGGGATCCGTGTAAGAGTCCCAGTGAAACACCTGCATAAGATGCATGATATAGTGAACCCTGTCCCTCTATAATATCCCAGTGGTCCGCGTCGTTATTTGGAGAGAGTAATTCGGCTGCTCCGGCAACAAAATCTGAAACTACTGCATCGACACAAATTCCAGTGCCGGCTATGAAAATGCCGGTTTGCCCAGAGGCACGGAAGGTGGCGTTAAATCCTTGTTGTTTTAAAGAGTTCTCTATCGCTAGCGCAGTAAACATTTTCCCAACAGAACAGTCCGAGCCAACGGTTAATAACCTCTTGCCGGATCGTTTTTTTCCATTTGCAATGGGGTAATTAACTTCGGCACCACGGACATTTATGAGGTCCACGTTCGAGGCTTTTGCACGTTTCTCCAAGTCAGGGATAGTATTTAATATGCCGTGTAGACCACTTGCTATATTGTATCCCATATCAACAGCATTGAACAAGGTGTCTAGCCAGCCTTTAGAGAAGACGCCTCCTCGGTTTGCCACGCCTAGGACTAATGTTTTAGCACCATCTTTTCGGGCTTCATCTAACGTTCGATCTGGCAATCCGACATCGGCCATACAGCCAGGCAAACGGAATTGGCCAACGCATTCGTTAGGACGCCAGTAGGCAATGCCGTCTGCCGTCTTTGCCGCAAGTTGATCCTGAGCGTCACCGAGGAATAGTAAGAACGGGCTTTGAAGGTTGATCAATGCTTTTGCCTTTGCAATTATTTAAATCTAAACATATATAATGGCCTCAACTTAGAAAATAGGTCATTTAATTAGCGTTCGAGCATAAGGTTTGTTAGTATGAAATCAAATGCAATGCTTAATAAACCTAGGTATTGAAAAAGGAATATGAAATGAAATTACAAGTATATCAGTCATATTGGGGTATGGCAGGACTGCCTTTCAGTAGTGAGAATGAGTGGACTATGGAGGAAAAGTTATCCAATATAGCTGAAGCCGGTTTTGATGGTGTAGAATTTTTAATGGAAGAAAAAGAGCATCGTAAAGCTATGGTTCCGTTATGCGAAAAATATGGGCTAAAACGTTCCAACATAGTATTTCCATTGAAATCAGAGGATTTCATCGAAGATATTAAGGCTGCCTCAGATGGTGGTGCCTCGCATATAAATTTACAACCTATGCCTATGCCTCGTAAGGTGGCTGAAGGTGTACCTTATATTGTGCGTTGCATGGATATGGCTAAAGAAGTTGGTTTCGAGCTATTCTTTGAAACGCATCGTGACCGTATGACTACGGATATGTATTTCACCTTGGATTTAATTGAAGCTGTTCCGGACATGGTTTTATGTGGAGACCTTTCACATTTTCTTGTTGGACGCGAGTTTGCCGGCCCACCTCTTTCCAAACAAAATCAATGTTATATGGAACAAATTTTAGATCGTTGTGGTGCGTTCCATGGACGTGTTGCCTCACGTGAACAAGTTCAAGTTCCAACACAATTCTCTCATAATAAAGTGTGGGTAGATTTGTACGAGAGTTGGTGGGAATACGGATTCAAACGTTTCAAGTCCCGTGCAAAAGAAGGCGATGTCTTGACGTTTGTAGTTGAGTTGGGTCCGCCGACCTACGCTATGCAAGGAGCTGATGGGAAAGAACTCTCTGATCGATGGGAAGAAGCTGTAATTATGAAGGATCGAGTAAGGTCGATTTGGGACAATTGTTGAGTTAGATATGTTTTGATTCAAAAATGGGAGTTGCTTATAGTCTCACCGCTTTAATCGACTATCGTGATTTTATCGGTCAAGTTTGGAACTATACAGAGAAATTCAAATGGTTCGTTTCCTTTGGCTCGGTACCAATGCGGTGTTTCAGCTGGTATAAATACCACGTCATCGCGTTCTACGTTGATTTCCTGATCGCCAATTCCGATCGTCGCGTTTCCCCTGAGGATATATTGTTCGTGTTCGACTGTGTTGGTGTGCTTGGGCATACCACCTCCAGGTTGCATCACAAAGCGTCGCATTGCAAAGTTTGGTCCCTCTTCAGGTCCGATCAAGATTTGTGTCTCGGTATCTCTGCCTGCCGGTACCGTTGTTAATGGAATATTATTAGCGTTTTTTACATTCATGGTTTTTTATTCCTATTCGTCCGTGATTACAGGAGCGTCATTAGCGCGTGCGTATAAGTTGTCAAAATCCGTACTGCCATCATCTTCTACGAGCTCCGTCTTACAGCCCCAGTCATCTACGGGTTGATTGCCGTTGCCAAAAAATGTCCATTTTTGGCCGGAATTAGTAAAATATATTTTAACGCCGGAAGGGCGAGTTACTTTAGTTAGGCGTCTTGATAGATTGTGATCGGCTTTGTCCACACGATATTTTTCCAAAATTTCATTGTTCATTTCTACACCCAACCCGGGGCTTTCGGGAACGCGGGCATGTCCTCCGATCACAGAAATTCGTTCGGTTAAAAGGTGATGTTCATATAATTCGTGACAGGTAATCGTCGGCCACTGAGCCTGTTTCAGTACCGCACTTAGATGAAGAGAGAGAGCCGTTGTAGGTCCAGCTCCTACCATTTGAAGAAAAAACGGCATACGTAGCGCATCAGCAGTGGTGCCTTGTTTCATGATTTGTGACACCCCTCCCCCTAGGACCCAACCATCGCACACGCCTCCCATTTCAATTCCTTCGCGTGGCCCAATGACACCGTAATGGTGAGCAATTGCACTTTCTATCTGGGTTCGCATAAACCGGTTGCCGGAAGCGTCGTCACGGGGTATTGGATCTTCGAATATTTTTATTTTTGGAAATGTAGTTTCCAGCTCCCTTAAAACAGGAATCGCATTAGAGGCATTATTCAAAAATGCATTCCAGTCCGCGTCAATCCGAAAATGATCAGGCGTTGCGTCTGAAATTCTTCGAATAGTTTCATAGACGTCGAACCATGGACGGGTTTTGATCTTCATACAGGTATACCCTAAGTCAACAGCGGTTCGGGCTTCAATTTCATATTTTTCAGGCGACATATCGTGGTCCCAAAATGAGATCGCACACCAGTCGCGACATTTGGTTCCTAAAAGGCGGTAAACGGGGACCTCGGCTAATTTCCCAGCGGCGTCGAAAAGAGCCATTTGTAATCCGGCGCCTAAACTATCATCCCACATAGTTTCAAACGGTGACCGTCCAATGATGTGTTGGTGATCATTAACGCGGCCCCAGGTATAATTTTGAATAGTTTCACCCCATCCAATGATACCAGCGTCAGTTGTAACACGAGTGATTTCCAATTCTGACCAGGTATGAATCCCGGCTCTTTCCATTTCTTCGCGCACTCTCTCCACAAAAGGTACTTGTAGGGTAAAACGTGCTACATCGGTTATTTTACCTGTCATTGTATATCTCCATAGGATATCAAAGTCGTTTTAGCAACCAAGGCTTGCCCTCAAACCGGCACTCCAATTTTAACACCTGTCCTCGTATTATATTAGACCAATCCAATATAATTTTTTTTGGATTACAGTCGAGGTCTAATTTCTTCTCAGGTTTATATGTATCCAAACTTTCCAACGTAGTATCACGATCCGGAGCGTTGCCTTGAGTATCGACACGCAATTTTTGACCAGGGTTCAGTCCTGGATTATTAAGAAGGGTTGCTCTGGTGTCAAATCGCAGAACTAATTCCGTTATGGGAGAAGCACCAATGTTTTCAATTATTACAGTTTCGGAGGAGCGTCTATATCCTGGGGCAAATACTGAATTTCTGTCTCTTTGTCGGAGAGGCCGCTTATATGTCCTCGTTATTTAATGTTATTTGGAAATAGGCTGTATTTAAAAAGGTATGTTTATCCATTTAGATGACGCAACGTTACCCTATTACTCTCATGGGTATTAACGGTTGATTTGAATCAATTCCAAAATCCAATTTGACAGAATGGTATTTATTTTGAAATTGGATTATTCCCTTATTTAACGGTGCCGAAACGCCTGGTGCTTCATATAGGTCATAATTGTAGTCAACGGGTTTACCATTGATGAGATGCTGGCCGCCGTGAGTAATATCTAAGGTCTGGCCGGTAGTTGTTTTAACTTCCAGTCTTTTGTTTTGTCTCCATTCTTCTAAGCTTGGTGAAAGATAGGATCTTTTCTCAACGAAAGATTCGTAGGATTTAACCTTGTCTGCTTCAATAGCCTCCAAGATCAATCCTGGTCTATATGTTTTTAGACGGAGCAACCAGCCATCAATAAGATCTCCTTCTCGAACTAAAATATTTGAGTTATTTGCTTCACGAATGGTTGTCCACTCGTATTCCCCTATGGGGAGGAGGCTTATGAAAAATGAATTGATGTTTGCAAATAGCCATCCGTTACGCTGAAGCCATGAATACTTGTTGGGTAGGAAAAGATTTACAAACGGATGAGCATCATCTTCTGGAAGGTCATACAACACCACGATAGATCCTTCGGATTGCAACATTTGTTCGTATGGTGATGCACCAAAAAGACGATCAGGCCACTGTAGATATGGTTTGTCGCTCGAGATAGAACGACCTATGTGTTGAGGAAAACCATTTAAGAAAGAGCTGAAACGATCAGGACTATTGTATGGGTGATTACAAACAATGATTCCTTGATGGTTGGGGGCGTTCCAGGTTAAATCCCATGAAACTAAGTCGATAGGTCCCGCTTTATTTCCCGGAAGACCAGTCTGAGTAGATCCCAGTGCAAAGTTATTACTCATATAGGTGTATTTCCGAATGGGCGTGGCATCTGTTTTTGCATTCCTATAGATTGTGCGGGGTGCTTTTGTCTTTTTTACCACGTGGGCAGTTTTTCGGTCCCATGCCATTTCGGCAAATAGGGGTGAAGGGCGATAATCAGCAACGACTGCAGGGATAGCAAAATTATGTACATGGTTAATTCGATCGAACGCTATACCCCCAAAATACATGTATTGTAATGGTAGAATACCTCCTAACTGACTCCATGTATTTTGGCGGTACCCTTCACGAGAATGACCGCCGGCCCAGGCACCGTAAAAAAATTCTAGTGCCATATCTGCAACCAAAAGAGTTAACATTTTTTCTACATTTGAACGCAGACTTGAATCCTTGGTATGTTCATACAAACCAATGTAGGCGGTCATATGCTCTATGTGGTAGCCCGTGGAGTCATATTCATGATGTCCTTTGATCGCAGTTCGGTTTATGATTCCATTGATCCAGCGTTTTGCTTCAGCTGCAATAGCTTTACTGGAAAGTCCACTCCATTGATAGTTTTCGTCGGGCCATCGTTCAGTCGCCAAGAGGATACCGCTGTAGGCCATTAGCCAATGGTTTTCGGTATTTCCCCGTTCTAAGTGTGCGAGTGTCATAAACTCTTTTAATAAACCAATTGCTTTTTTAGATAGTTGATTTTCCCATCTGCAGAGTAGAAGCATTGCAGGCAGGATTTCAAATGGCCCCCCAAGCAACTTGTTAGCATCTGCATTAGAGCCCCGCCAAAGACTCGTTAATATGATTTCCACAATAATATCAGGTTCGGGGTTATGAGGCATTAAAGCGTGGACGCTCCAGAGGTCCGTTGCACGCCCGTCTCGGTGACATGCATTCAGAATTTCTTTAGCGCGTTCATTAACCTGCTCATGATATCTTGTGTTTCTCATTAAATATTTTTTTCTGGAGGAAGGATACATCGAGCATTCTTGAATGGCGTAATTTGTTCCCACTGTTCGCCTATGTCAGTACTGAACCACAAGCCACCTGGGCTCGCGGCGGCTAACCAGTGTTTCGAGTTTGATGGGTCAATAGCTACATCTGCAAATAACATTTGTGGGCCTAAAAGGTTGGAAAGTGTTTTTGATGTTCCGAATAAGATTCCACGCCCCGTCGCAGCAACTATTTCCCCATTGCAGGAGGTTATACCGTAAACGGGTACTTCAATTCGTTTTACAGAGAGTTTCCAGCTCAATCCGTCAAGACTATTATAAATTCCTCCTTGGTCACAACCAGCCCAGAATCCTTCATGATTATGATGAAGTGCTCGGACAGGAACATCACAAATATTGCTATGTTCAAAATTACTGCCCGAATCTGTATAAGTAATTATTCCCGCCTCAGTACCACAGATCCAGCGACTATGATCATCTGGGTCGATGAGCACAGTATTTGTAAAGCGTTCGTTAGGGCTAAGTTTATCGGAGTGAAAAGTCCACCGAATTGCCTGGAGGTCATCTTTGTAGGAACTGGCTACTCCAAAGGGCGATCCCGCAATTAAGCCGGGATCGCCTATGGAAGAAGATGCGACTGCTAATACTTCGGTGAGTGTTTCGTCGTGCAACTGGTTCCATTTTCTATTCTCGCGATTTAAAGAGTACATTCCGTGGTTGGCGCCCATTATTATAATGTGTTGGGTACGATGCAAGCTAAATCCCGTACTTTGGTTATTTCCGACCCGAACCCAAGAATTTTCAATAGGATTTCCACTGTACAATCCAGGACCTTGAACGATATGTATACCGGTAGTAGCTTCAGCGCTTGCAGCGACGAGCCATTGAGAGGAAAAATCAGTCATTTGCTGTTTTCGGTTTTGTTCCCAGAGATCGGTGATTTTGTTTCCATTGCCATTTTTTGCTACCGGATACAAGCGGCTGGAGGTTTTCAGGAACGTGTCTTATGAATTCGGGGCTAGGTTCCTGATTGTTCCAGGCTTGATACATTGTTGGTGTATAACCTCCTATCACAATACATCGCTCGCGGTCAGAGTGAATATGCCCCGTCGCATGGATTAATGATTCTCCAAAAAGCATTGTTGATCCTGCCGGTGCAGTTATTTGATGGATGAGCGATTGGTCACCATAAGCAGCAGCTATAATTGCGTCACGAGACCCTCCTACTTTGTGGCTGCCGGCTATACAAACAGTGCCACCATCCTCAGGTCCCAATTCGGTGAGATTTGTAAGTGTTTTTACAAAAGTACAGTGATGTAAATTATTAACTGTATAGGTTCCTATCTCTGGTGTTGTTCCAGCGTGAAACCGAAAGGTAGAGTCTACCTCATCTTTGAGAGGGGGTTTTTTGTTTATTATGGCCTCAGATTCCTCCAAGCGAACGTCTCCGCCTACTATTTCTGCAGCCATGCCCACCAAGCGAGGTTTAGTTAAGTAATCGAAAACTGCGGGATCTGTTTCGAGAATGTGCGCAAAGTGCAAATGATCAGGACTATAGTTACTCAAGTAACAGTTCCGCACGTGCACTACAGCAGGATCGGCCGTGTTTAGGAAGTCTTGTTTTAGTTTGTACATTGCTTCCAGTAGGCGACCTGTTTCATTTTCTGTGAGGACTTTCTCTATTACGACGTACCCATTGACTTCGAAATGGTATCTTTGAGCAGTTGTTAAAGCAGGGAAAGGATAATCCGTTTGTGAATCTGTCATAAACCTCCGAATCATACTCTATCTTTAAGGGCAATATACCCATAGACTTTTTACGGTCAATGGATTGCTTATCTTACACTTTTGCGTCGAACACCTGTCAATATAGAAAAACAGATTTCAAACGAGGGACTTAAGTTTTTCTAAGCCGGTTGTAGCTACAGTGAGTCCGTCTTCTTGCCAATATTTTTGATTAAATAATTCTAGAGAAAGGATGCCGGAAAAACCAGTGATATTGAGTTGTCGAAAGATTTCGTTGTATGGTGCGACGCCATCTCCAGGATAAACACGGTCGCTATCCTCTATTTTTTTCCGAGGAAGTTGTGCAGGATAGTCGTTTACATGTAGTATGCGTATGGTTTCGGGGCCGAGTTGTTCTATTCCACCAAAGTGTCCACTGCCCTTATACATGTGAAAGATGTCGGACAAAATACATGCCTGCCTTCGGTTGGCCTGACTACTAACCATTAGGGCTTCTCCGAGCGTTCCCATAGTTTGGGCAATACCCCAGAATTCTAAGATTGGCACCACATTATATTCCGAAGCAAGGTCGATCAGGGCAGCGTAGCGGTCTGCTACGTCGAATAGGCTAACACCAGGTGTTTGATGAATGCCAATCGGCGGCGCTGCGACGTAGGGACAGGCTAATTCTTGGGCCATATCAAAGCAACGTCTCGCCTCTTCGAATCCTGCTTTACGCTTTTGTTCGTCTGGCACACTCCAGGTAGGAAAACCGATGAGATTGACGATTGTAAGGTCATGCGCGGATACCAGCGAACGTAGTTGGGAAAGAGTGCGACCGCTATTCGTCCACGCGTCGATCTCTTCAACCCATGGCTCAATCGCATCGTAACCAGCCTTGGAAGCAATTTCTATCATGTCACCTAGAGCCAGTGTTCCGCAACCGCGGATGGTGCTAGTGTTGAGGGCGTATGTATACGTTGTTTTGGTCATATGTATCCTTGATTGGTTATGTAGGATCTAAAGTTTCCGTCGTTTTTAATAGCTGAATAAACTCTAATAATAAAAGTATTAGACGATAAAATTTGATACAAGTAAGTATTACGCTATTTTATGATTTTAATGATTGCAAATATGAAAATTGATGGACGTAACTATCTTAATTTTTCATTTGTACATTAAAAATACAGATAAACGTACAAATTATAAAAATTTGATAAATATTTTATATATTCTAATATAATTGTTTTATAGATAAAATAAATTAATTTTTTGAGTATTTAAATTATGTGTTTGAAGTATAGATAATTTTTATTATTATTTAAAAGTACATAAAAATGTAATATAGATGTACATAAGGAGAGTTATGCAGAAAAGATATTCTATAGCTGAAGTTCGTAAAGAACTAAGTCAACTACCTTCCCAATTTGAAGAAATTGCTGATCTAAGTGTTGTTGAAGTTACGCGAAGAGGCCTTCCTGTTCTAGCAGTATTGGATTGGGAGCGCTACCAAGCCATTATGGATACGTTAGAGATTCTTTCCGATGAGGAAACTACGGACAAGTTGAAAAAAGCTGTAGAAGAATTAGACGATGGCATTAATTCAGAGTGGCGACGGGATCTTAGGACAGAGATCCCATAATGTGGAAGATTATAATAGCGCCGACTGCTCGTATGTCTCTGGAACGTGTGTTAAATAGACAGATAAGAGGGATTATTGATCGAGGTATCCATCGTTTGTCGCTTAATCCGGGGACAGAGGGCCGGCCCTTGTGCGGTCCCTTACGGGGACTACGCTTAGCCCAGTTAGAAGGTGATTGGTGTAGGATAATTTTCCGGATCGTTGACAAGGAGATTCAAATTGTTTCGATAAAATTTGATTCGGCTCAGGAAAAAAAGCAGCAAGATTTTTTTGAGTTAGCTCGAAACCTGTTTAGACTTCGTTTACTGTGAACCTAATTTTCCAATTATTTTTTAATGACGTATTTGTGAGATATTTGGAATTTTAAACGGGATTAGGTTACAAACTTGTTTGACATCTTGAGTGACGGCGTAAGTACTCCTATAATATCAGCATGTATAATTGGCAGGGGCCGGCTTCGTCATTATGAAATTTTCTAGGGGGTCTAAGTGAAATTAATTGTTTTCTCAAAAATGCTAAAAGAGCTAGGAATTTCTGAGTTAATTCAGTTTGCAAAAGATGCGGGATTCAGTGGATACGATATGGCTGTTAGGCCAGGATATCCGGTAAACCCCGACAACGTTAAAAGTGCTTTGCCGGAGGCTGCGAAAAAATTCCGCGATGAAGGTCTGGATATTCCTATGGTTACTGGAGACACCGGCGTGCTCTTTCCTGATTCCGGTGGCGAACTACTTTTAGCATCGATGGCGGATGCTGATATCCGCAGGCTGAAGTTAGGCTACTTTAAATTTGTGCCTATGGACATGGATTACTGGGCTGAGGTTGAAAAAGCCCGTGAAGCTTTGGCCGGCTGGCAAGAGTTATCCAAGCAGTATGGGGTTAAGGTGTGTTACCACACTCATTCACAACGTTGTCTAGGTCTTAACGCTGGAACGCTATCTCATCTACTGACGGGGTTTGACCCTCAAAACATAGGTGCTTTTTTAGATGCTGGGCATCTTCGTGCTGAAGGAGAAGAATTTGATGTGGCGGTATCGATCGTGAGAGATTATCTATCTATGGTCGCGGTAAAAGATTTTCTACTTGAGAGAGTCGATAAATCGAACCATGGTTCTGTGCGTAGGCGCGTAGTTGAGGCTGGAAAAGGTATGTGTGATTGGACCTCAATCTTCGAAGAGTTGAAACGTATAGAATTCGATGGTCCGATATCGATCCATTGTGAATTCGAGGTTGATCAGGAAGAAATGTTCAGTGCTATAAGGCGCGAGGTAGCGTTTTTCAAGAACCTGCATAATAGGGTTTGCACATAGGAAGAATATTTGAGAGAATAGCTTGATTAAGGAAGTTTAAATGGCTACAAAAAAAATTCGTGTAGGGATCGTGGGCCTTGGTCGGATGGGTAGTACGATTGATGATGAAGGTCATACAAAATTGCCATATTCAATAGCGTCTGCTGTAGAAGCAAGTCCATGTTTCGAGCTTATTGCCGGTTCAGATCTTATAGAAGAAAGGTGTACTTCTTTTGCTGAGCGCTGGGGCGTGAAGGCGGTATATCAAGATCCTCACCAAATGATTACGACCGAAAAGCCTGACCTGGTAGCTGTTTGTACAGCAGCGTGTCTACCAAAGCCTGTTGATGTCTCTCCTGGACCTGAAGATCGAGCTGATTCCCATGCAGATTTGACTATCAAATTTGCCGAATTAGGCGTTCCAATGCTTTACATAGAGAAGGCGATGGCCTCATCGATGACGCGTGCGGACCAGGTACTTGAGGCGGTAACTCGTAATAACATATGCTATAATACGGGCGTGTTGCGCCGTTTTGATAATCGCTATGCAGTCGTACGTGATGCTATTGTCTCGGGCTTGATAGGGGACGTGCGGACGGCTGTACATTATGCTCCGGCGACGCTTATGCATGGACATGTTCATTCTATTGATACGATTTCTTTTTTGCTTGGAGATCCAAGAATCCAAGCTGTGCGAGGTGAACTGTTGCCGCGGGATAGAAAGTTTACAGGGCGTCATATAGCTAAAGACCCTAATGCTACCTATCAGTTGATATTCGATGGTGGTGTTGAGGGTTATACCGTTCCTGCCGGATGTTGGGAATTTGAAGTATTTGGGAGCGACGGGTGTATTAGGCTGTTGAATAATGGGGAAGTAGCGGTACTACGAAAGGTTGGAGGAAAGAGGAGATGGTATGAAGAGCCCTTCGATAACGTTATACCGAAGAGCCCCGTCGTGGGATGTTTAGAGGATTTGGCCCATTCTAAGAATACTGGTAAAACGACACTGGGTAATGTTGAGCTCACTCATCATTTAACAGAAGCTTGTATTGCTATCGCAGAGAGTCATTTAAACGGGGGGGTGTGGA
>CEUA01112250.1_pt1 | contig 13160 bp, 13 predicted proteins | sample 361541 | NCBI WGS metagenome assembly CEUA01 (sample SAMEA2623079, study PRJEB7988) | marine metagenome | isolation source: saline water (ENVO:00002010), including
TAGAAGTAACTGCTAATTTAAGCTGTTCCATACTTGTTGCTCCAATTATATTTGAAGTAACAAAAGGTCTCGTTGTAACAAATTGATTAGCTAATTGAGAAGGGTCAAAATTATATTTTTTGGCAATTTCGAGATAAGCATCTATAGCTTTTTCGCTACCAACACCTTCATATCTTTGCAACCTATTAAAAAGTTCTTTCCTAGACCCTTTAGGTAAATTACCATTCTGATACTTACCTGTCAGATAACCTTGAGCAAGAGGAGAGTAAGCCAATAACCCAACTTTTTCTCTGAAAGCTATTTCTGATCCACCAAATTCAAATATTCTATTCAATAAATTATATGCATTTTGTATGGATTGTACTCTTGGTAAATCTTTATTTTTTGAATGAAAAATAAATTCCATTGTACCCCATGGCGTTTCATTAGAAAGACCAAAGTGCCTTATTTTTCCTAATTTAATCAATTCATCCAAAGCTTCCAGTATTGTATCAATAGAATTTGAAGGAGCATCAATGTGTTGGTAATTTATTGACCCCCCAAAAAGGTTCATAGGTCTGTCAGGCCAATGTAATTGATATAAATCAATATAATCTGTTTTTAATCTTTCAAGGCTTTTATCGACAGCTTCAAATATTTGCTCCTTGGTTTGTTCTGTAGGAATTTCTTCGTTTCTTAACCATGTAAAAGGGGCTCGACCACATACTTTTGTAGCAAGAATAATTTTCTCTCTATTTTTTCTTTCCTTAAACCAATTTCCTATAATTTTTTCAGTAGAGCCTTGCGTTTCTTTTTTTGGAGGTACAGCATACATCTCAGCTGTATCAAAAAAATTTATACCCATATCTAAAGCATAATCCATTTGCTCAAAACCTTCTTCCTGAGTATTTTGTTGACCCCAAGTCATTGTTCCAAGGCAAATTTCACTAACTTCAATATTTGTTGTACCTAGAATTCTTTTTTTCATTTTTTTCTCATAAATAATAAAAAAAGAAGATGCTATAAATAAAAAATAAATACAAGTGATAACTTATGGTGATCCCGATAGGATTCGAACCTATGACCTTCAGATTAGGAATCTGACGCTCTATCCTGCTGAGCTACGGGACCAATATTAAAAATGTTATTTATTACAGAGTTTATCAATCCAATTATGATAATGTTGTTGTATTGGTTCATTTTTTCCAAAAATAAATTCACTATTCCCTTTGGAGTTAATGCCATCCTGTATTTTAAAATTCATTACATAATCTTCATCTTTTACAGCTTTTAAAGTAAGATCACTAAAATCTTCAGCTTCTTTTACTTCTTTTTCTGTTTTAGGTTTTTTTTGGCATAAAATATTTTGGACTGTAATAGTGCCTTCCAAATCCTGAGTTGGATAAACCATACTTACTAAACAAAATTGGTTCAGAATAGCTGATATTGAAAGATTAGGAAAACCTGAATGGATAAGTCTAATATATTCTTCTGGTTCCCAATCTTTTTCATTAATTTCAGTCAACTCATTAATATTTTTTTTCCCAAATGCAAATCTTTGATGTGGCCCATATGTATCATGAGCAATCAGATTAACGATTGTATTTTTACCTACTGTTTCCGGGTGCACCATATGATGATGATAACCATCTAAGTATCCATCCCAACAGATTTTCCAACTTGGACCAGATAATGTTCTTTGTTTGTAAAGATGCCAATTTCCAAGACCAATTTCATTAAGTTCTTCATCGAATCCGCTCATCCAATTATCAAGGTCACAATTGTGATCGGGATTAATGCAAACCCACAAAAATCCTGATCTTTCCTCACAAAATAGTTCAGTTAATTTAATTTTAGATTTATCAATATCTCCAAAAGTATCCGATTTAAATATATTTATTAATTTTCCTTTATTATCATATGTCCAGCCATGATAAGTGCAGCTAAATTTAGTTTTCCTACCCTTACCTTTTTCACATACTGGAGCACCTCTATGTTTACAAACATTTATAAATGCGCGAGCTTTACCTTTTTCATCTCTTGTTATTAATATTGGTATGTTGATTGCGTCAAAAGTTTTGTAAGTACCATTATCTGGAAGTTCAATACTTAAAGCTATCGGAAGAGGAAAATTTTTAAAAACCTTATCTACTTCAGATTGGATTAGATCTTTGTCAGTGTAATCTGATACAGATTTCCGTAAAATTGTTTCGGCCTGATCAGTGGTCCCGTTAAGATTGTGTTCAAGTAATCTTTTTGCCAGAGCGACCATTTTATTTTTTTGATGGGCCATAATATTATTATTATATACTATAATGAAATATTTTCAGAAGATGATTTTTTAGTTGCTTCATTCAAGATTACTTCTATCTTTTCTACTGCTTTTTCATCATCAGTTTTTTCTACTACAGCTACTTCTCTTGCCAATCTATCGCGAGCAGATTCATAAAGTTGCCGTTCAGAATATGATTGTTCAGGTTGACTGCTATTTCTAAATAAATCTCTAACAACTTCTGTTAATTCATTTAAATTTCCTGAATTAATTTTTGATTCATATTCTTGAGCTCTTCTGCTCCACATAGTCCTTCTTATTTTTGCTTTACCATTAAGAATTTCAAGTGTTTTCTTCAAGTTTGCTCTAGAAGAAACTTTTCTTATTCCAATTTCTTTAGCTTTTTCTGTAGGTATTTTTAATGTCATTTTCTCTTTTTCAAATATAACATTATACATTTCCAATTTTTCTTCAGCGATCTCGTATTTCTGGATTGAAGTTACTTCACCAACTCCATGTGATGGATAAACAATATGATCACCTATTGAATAATCTAATTGTACTTTTTTTGGTTTAGCAGTTTTTTTTCTGGCAATTTTCGCTTTTGGTTCAGTTATTTTTTTTGCCTTTAAGGGTTTTTTAGGTTTACTTTTTGGTTTAGGTTTTTTAGACGCAGATACTTTTTTTACATTTTTTTTGGCTACAGTAGATTTTTTTATCTTACTAGTAGCTTTCTTTGTCTTAGTGTTTTTTGCTTTAGGTTTGCTTTTTTTCTTAACTGCCATATTTTTACGCTTTTATAATTAAATGTAGACGGGGGTTTAGCAATAAAACCTTAATTTTGCAAGGATTTAGTGTTAATTAATCGCCATCACCTGGATTTTCGCTAAAAAAATTATCATATTTATTTTCTAATCCTGAATATTCTTCGCCATCATTAGGTTTATCTTTGGCTTCTGTTATATTAGGCCAAATTTCAGAGAACTTTTTATTAATTGTTAGCCACTTTTCTACACCATCTTTAGTATCAGGATGAATAGCTTCTTCTGGGCACTCAGGTTCGCAAACCCCACAATCAATGCATTCTTCAGGATGAATAACAAGCATGTTTTCACCTTCATAAAAGCAGTCTACTGGGCAAACCTCTACACAATCCATGTGTTTGCATTTAATACAAGCTTCATCAACAATGTATGTCATTATTATGAATTAAATTCTTTTCGAATTTCCCCTGATTGTTTGTCTGTAATATAGAGTAACCCGGATAACCTTCTTGTGAAATTTGATTCAAATGGGTCTATATTTCCATCAGCATTTATAACTTTGCAAACTAATCTAAAAATATTTAATTTTAGTTTTTCATCGGAATTATCATTTATAATTTTCGTCCACTTATATATATCTGCGGAAAAATCTTCCTCTTCTAATGCCTTTTTATATACATCTTCTAAATTCTCATTTTTTATTTCCAAATCATTTAAAGCAATATTTTTAATTATATCTAATTCTATATCATCCTTATTCCCATCAATTGATGCCGCTCTTAAAAGAATAACTATAATTGCGAGTTCTATATCTGAAGATGGAACAATATTTTCAGGTTTACTATCATCGCCAAAAATTTTTTTAAATATTTTAATCATTTTTTTCTCTTTTATAAGATTTGATAATGAGTTTTTGCTTTTTTATAATCTAATCTTCTTTTTGTAAAACTAATTACCTCAATTACCATGATTTGATCATTTTTTCTTAAAGTAATTATGTCGCCATATTTTAGTTTATTTGATGGTTTCTGAATTTTTACTTTGTTTATTCTTACTTTACCTTCTTTAATTAATTTCTGTGCAATATTTCTTGTTTTCGTAAGCCTTATTCTATAAAGCCAATTATCAGCCCTTTGGTGCTCAACATCAAATTTTTTTACTTTAAAATTTTTTAGATTTGTCATTTTGAATCAAATTTTTCTTTTAATTTAATTAAATCACTATCACTGAAAATATTGTTATTTCTAATTTTTACTTTTCTAGATTTTTTTTGAGAATAGAGAGTCCTAGTTCTTTTTAGATCTGCTAACCATATAATATTCTTTATATTTTTATCGTCTTTTTTGATAATATATCCAAGACCATTAAGAATATCTTTCATTTGAGATAGTGAGGTTCCAAGAATTGAAACCATTTCATCAGTAATAGCGAATTGATTCTTATTGGTATTAATTTTTATATTTTCATAAATGATTTTGTCTAACCTTTCTAAAATATCAATTCGAATGGCGTATTTTTTTATAATTTTATAGCCTGAATATTTATACAATTCAGGAAATACCTTTTTATTTATTTCACAAGAAGTAATTCCAGCTTTTGGAAGAAGGTTAATTTGTTCCTTTATATCATCAGTTGTTAAATTACTTTTATAATAATTTAACCATAATGCTGGTAATATTGAGGAATATTTTGGTTTTATTACTTGAGAAATGTATACAGAGTACTTTCCTATCTTAACTCCATATTTTTTTAACTTTCTTCTTGATTCTGGGTTTAGATCCTTTATCTCTTGCTCAACCTCTTTTCTATTAATAATTCCTAAATCTTCTATTATTCTATACGCCAATCCTCTTTCTTCTTTTCCTAGGTTTATAGAATCCTTTAATTTTATAAGATCATTTAATTGATCTTTAATATTTTTCTTTAAATAAATAGTAATTTTTTCTTCTAACTTTTTTACTAAAGAATTATCAATTTCGTTTTCAATTAGTAAAATTACTTCAGGGAAGAGTATATCTTTACCCTTTTTTATTTTTGCTATGACTTCATTATTTATGGATACTGATAATGTTCTATCTATGCTGAAATCATAACTTTCAGATGTTATATAACTAGAAATCCTTTTTTTGATTTCTTTTAATGCAGTTTTTCTTAGAAGGTTTTGTATTTTCTTTTCAATTTTCTTTTGAGTTCCTAGATCTTCTATAAATTTTAGACCCTCTATCTTACCAAAATAATTTCCATTTATTGTAATTTCGCCATTTTTATTTACACCTGACAGAATATTATTTTCGTCAATAAAATCCCTTTGGAATCTTTTTGAATTACTATCAACAAATCTTTCTGTAAGAGCCTCATGTAATGCATCTGATAAATTATTCTCAATTTCCATAGATTTTTTTTGCCAGAAATCGAAATTTAAAACCCAATCTTTTTTGTTCGAAATAAATGCCCAAGTACGTATTTCTGCAAGCTTATTAGATAAAGAATGAATATTATCATTGAATGTTGCATTAAGTTTTTTTGTATATTTTTCCATAGATTCGTCATTTAAGTTGCCTTTTTTTATTAAGCTGAAGTAAAGATTCTCAATAATATTTAGATGGTGGATTTCATTATTTTGTCTAAAATTCGGTATTTGGCATAATTCCCAGAAAAGTTTAATATTATTTTCACTGGAAAAAGATGAACTTATTTTAGTGTTTTCAGAGAGCTTTAATAAGGATTTAAAATCTTCTGTAATTGGAGTGTTTCTTAGAACATAGTTTTCAGATTTTAATTCTAGGCTTTCTACCAAGCTTTCAAGACTATCAAAATTTAAATTATTATTTCTCCAAAAAGCATATTTAATCTTATCAAATTCGTTATTTTCTATAGAAACCACACTCTTTATTTCTAATTCCTGTATATCTGCAGTAACTCCAAAAGTTCCATTTCTTTTATATCTACCGGCTCTTCCGGCAATTTGGCCTAATTCATGTGGGTTAAGATTTCTAAAACTTTTTCCATCAAATTTTCTATTTTCTGCAAATACAACATGATTTAAATCTAAATTTAAACCCATGCCAATCGCATCTGTTGCAACTATATAATCTACTTCACCTTCTTGATACATTTTAACTTGTGCATTTCTAGTGCCAGGGCTTAATGACCCCATAATTATTGCTACACCACCTTTATTTTTTCTTATAATTTCTGCAATTGAGTAAACTGAATCAGTTGAAAAGGCGATAACGGCAGTCCTTCTCGGAAGGTTACTAATTTTTTTATAGCCAGTGTAAGTTAGTTTAGAGAATCTTGGTTTATTTATAAATTCTACTTTTGGTATAATTTTTCTAATAATCTTTTCTGCAGTATTGGATCCCATAAAAAGAGTTTCATGCATGCCTCTGAGGCGAAGTAACTTTTCGGTGAAGATATGACCTCGCTCTGGATCGTTTATTAATTGAACCTCATCTAAGCCAACAAATTCTACCGGAATATTCGTTGGCATAGATTCAACTGTACAAATCCAATATTTTGGATTTTGTGGAATTATCCTTTCTTCACCAGTTATCATTGCGACTCTTGAAGGACCAACCTCCTTAGACACTTTATCGAAAACTTCTCTTGTCAATAATCTTAATGGTAGTCCTATAATCCCAGATTTGTATGAGACCATTCTCTCAATTGCATAGTGAGTTTTTCCTGTATTAGTAGGACCAAGTGCTGCTTTGATGTTCATAATCTTTTTTTAAGAGAAAAAATTATTTATTCAAGGGTTATATATTTTTTTATACATACAATATATTGTAGGTGTTAGCTTTTATAGGAATGAATATCATAAGAACATTTCATGACCGAATCACTTACATTAAAGTTTTCTTTATATGTTCTATACTATATTTAGTAGTACTATTATAAAAAAACACTATTCAAAAAAAATAACACTTATCATCTTTTTGTTGTAATCTTTTATAGACTTTTAGACGGAGATTACTTTGGATTTTGAAATACCTAAGGAAATTAAACAATATTTAGATGATCTAGATATATTTATAGAAAAAGAGATTAAACCGTTAGAAAATAAAAACGATAATATTCGTTTTTTCGATCATCGCAGGGAAGATTCAAGAACGGATTGGGATAAGAATGGTTTACCTTCAGAAGATTGGGAATCTTTATTAGCAGAAATGAGGAAAGTGGCAGATAAAGCAGGTCATTTAAGATTTGGACTGCCGAAGGAATATGGAGGTAAAGATGGCTCTAACTTAGCGATGGCAATTATAAGAGAGCATCTTGCTGCGAAAGGTTTGGGCCTGCATAACGATCTACAAAATGAAAGTTCAATTGTAGGAAATTTTCCTCAAGTACTTATGTTTAGAGATTTTGGAACAGAAAATCAGAAAGATGAATTTATTAATGGAATGCTTTCCGGAACCCATAGAATTGCTTTTGGTTTAACTGAGCCTGACCATGGATCAGACGCAACATGGATGGAAACGACTGCAAAACCAGAAAAAAGAGATGGAATTGATGGATGGTTAATCAATGGATCAAAAACATGGAATACAGGAATACATAAAGCTAATTATGATATGATTTTTTCTAGAACAAGTGGCGAAGATGGTTCTGCTTTGGGAATTACATGTTTTCTTGTTCCAACTTCAAATGAAGGATTTGAAATTAAAGAATTTTTATGGACATTTAATATGCCTACAGATCATGCATTAATAGATTTAAAAAATGTCTGGGTTCCTGACAACGCTATTTTTGGTCAGCTGGATAGAGGTCTTGAGTTGGCCCAACATTTTGTACATGAAAATAGAATTAGACAGGCGGCATCTGGCGTTGGTGCAGCACAGTTTTGTATTAATGAAAGTGTGAAATATGCCAAAGAAAGGAAACCTTTTGGTAAAGCATTAGCCACCAATCAAGCTATACAATTTCCTTTAGCTGAACTTAATACAGAATGTGAAATGATAAGAAATTTAGTGTATAAAACAGCTTGGCAAATGGATCAAATGTCAAAACCTGATGTTGCATTACATCTATCAGACAAAGTCTCAATGTGTAATTATAGGGCTAATAGATTAGTATGTAATGCTGCAGACCAAGCTATCCAAGTGCATGGAGGTATGGGATATTCAAGATATAAACCATTTGAACATATTTATAGGCATCATAGGAGATATAGAATTACTGAAGGTTCGGAAGAAATACAAATAAGGAAGGTTGCAGGACATTTATTTAAATTTATTTCAGGAAGGTCATAAAATGAAGATTTTTAGTGTATTTATTTTCATAATTTTTATTTTTACAGGTAATACATTTGCTCAATTATCTATTGATAGTGACATTAAAGTCTTAGAAGCTCAATCTGAAGAAGGTAATGCTGAAGCAAAATTTTTTCTTGGAGCATTATATTATAGCGGAAAAGGTGTAGAACAAAGTTTCCCAAAAGCATTAAAACTTTTTCAAGAATCTTCAAACTCAGGATATGCAAGTGCAACATATAATTTAGGTGTTATTTATGCAAAAGGAAGAGGTGTAGAAATTGATAAGGAAAAAGCTTTCGAATATTACGAAAAAGCTGCAATAGGTGGCTTAGAAAGAGCTCAATATATTTATGCTACATGGCTTAGAGAAGGAAAAGTTGGAGATAAAGATGAAACTTTAGCTATGGAATGGTTTAAGAGGTCTTCATTGCAAAATTATGGACCTGCCCTCATTGAGGTTGCAATAGGATATGAAAATGGGATGTCCGGTAGAAGGGATTATAGGGAGGCAGTGAAACTATATAGACAAGCAAGATCCTATGATGATGGAAAGAATAATTATACTTATTATACTGCAACATACAGACTTGGTCTCCTTTATCATAAAGGATTGGGTGTAGAGAAAGATTTAAGAAAAGGAATAAAGTTTATTAAAGAAGCAAGTGATTATGGGAATGATGAAGCTGCAAATTATTTATCTCAAATTCAAAAATAATTAATTTTCTTCTTAATCTTGACTGGATTGATTAAGAGATATAGAAACTTCTAGTAATTCGAGGATAAATAAATGTCTAGAGTATGTGAACTGAGCGGCAAAAGAGTAATGACAGGGAATAATGTTAGTCATGCAAATAATAGAACGAGAAGAAGATTTTTACCTAACCTTTGCAATGTTAAATTAGTAAGTGAAAAACTAGATTTAAGTATTAGGTTAAAGATAAGCGCTAATGCTTTAAGGTCAGTCGAGCATGCTGGTGGTTTAGATAGTTATTTAATTAAATCTAAGGATCAAAATTTATCTCCAAAAGCTAGAAGGCTTAAAAAGAAGCTTTTACAAGATTAAGAAGCTACTTTTATTCTTCTTTTATAAGAATTATTGCTTTTTTCATCAAATAAATCTGCAAGTTGTTCAGTAATTGCACCACCTAATTGTTCAGCGTCAACAATGGTAACCGCGCGTTTATAGTAACGATTAACATCATGGCCAATGCCAATTGCAACCAGTTCAATTGCATCATCTCTCTCAATTTTACTTATAGTATTTTTTAGATGACGCTCAAGATAATTGCCTGCGTTTACTGACAATGTAGAATCATCTACTGGCGCTCCATCGGAAATAACCATCAAAATTTTTCTTTGCTCTGTTCTAGCGAGTAATCTGTTATAGGACCACTCTAAGGCTTCACCATCTATATTTTCTTTTAATAATCCTTCTCTAAGCATTAAACCTAGATTCCTTTTTGACCTTCTCCAAGGTTCATCAGCAGTTTTATAAATAATATGTCTTAAATCATTTAATCTACCTGGCGCAGGAAATTTTCCTTGTTCTAACCATAGTTCTCTTGACCTACCGCCTTTCCAAGCTTTTGTTGTAAATCCTAGAATTTCTGTTTTAACGCCACATCTTTCAAGTGTTCTAGCAAGGATATCTCCACACATAGCTGCTATCGTTATAGGTCTTCCTCTCATAGAACCAGAATTATCTATTAAAAGTGAAACAATAGTATCTTTAAATTCAATATCTTTTTCCATTTTAAAAGATAAAGGTGCTGTAGGATCTATAATAACTCTAGTTAGTTTAGACACATCTAAGAGACCTTCTTCTAAATCAAACTCCCATGATCTATTTTGCTGAGCAAGAAGTTTTCTTTGAAGTTTATTGGCTAATCTAGTAACTGCCCCTTGCAAGTGTTGTAACTGTTGGTCTAAATATTCTCGCAATCTATCTAATTCATCTATTTCACAAAGATCTAAAGCTTTAATTTCTTCATCAAATTTATTTGTAAAAACCTTATAAGGAATTTCTCTCTTTTTAATATCTTCTTGCCCTTGATTCCTAACAGCCTTTGTTAATTCTTCATTATCAATATCTTCTTCATCACCAATTTCAACCATATCACTTTGTAAGATATCTTCTTCATCACTTAGGTCCATATCAGTAGAATCTGGATCTTGCTCACTACTATCGGCATCTTGATTTTGATCATCATCTTCACTTGAAGCAAAGTCTGACTCGGCATCAGATTCTTCATTTTCATCATCATCAGGCTCTTCACCAAGTTCATCACCTAATTCTAGTTCTCCAATAAGTTTTCTTAAAATTTTAGCAAATGCTGCTTGATCTGTAATTTGATTAGGAAGGTCATCAATTGTATCTTTTGCCCGATCTTCAATCCATTTCTTCCATTCATTAATTGTATCTTTAGTTTCTAATAACTTTTGACCTGTTAATTTTTCTCTCACTATAAAACTAAGTGCTTCAATAAAATTATCATCATCCTCTTTTTTTAAATAACCCAATTCTTTTCTTTTCAGCCTAGCTTTTTCCATTTGGCCTAAATTTTTTGCTACCCCAGCCATTTGTTTTGCACCTATAGCTTCGCATCTTATTTTTTCCAAAGAATTAAAAATATTTTTCGCTTTTTGTCCTTGGGGAAGATATTTTTGTGCAATTTCGCCTTTATGATTGGCAATAAATAATGCAATAGAATCAGCTTCACCCCTTAATGAATTTAATTGTGTTTTCGTCATGCTTTTATTAGGTAATGGTAATCTTGCTTTAAGACCATTCAGAGAGCCAGTTTCAGCGCCAAAACTTACTGTTAACTCATCTTCTTTTGAAATTGAGCGCATAGCCATAGTGAGTGCTCTTTTAAATTCATCGAGATCATATTGTTTATTTGGTGGCATTCTCTTCTTCTTTAGGTGAAGATTCGAAGTCTGTTAGTTCTTCTCCAAAACATCTTTGATAAAATTCAGCGATAGTATGTCTTTCTAGTTCGTCGCATTTGTTTAAAAAGGTGAGTTTAAAACTTAAACCTAAATCATTAAAAATTTCAGAATTTTGAGCCCATGTTAAAACTGTTCTTGGACTCATAACGGTTGAAATATCTCCGTTAACAAAACTATTTCTTGTTAAGTCTGCAACTCTAATCATTTTAGAAATAATTTCTTTTCCGTTTTTATTGTTAAAGGATTTTGCTTTTGCGGATACGATAGTTAATTCATCTTCATGAGGAAGATAATTTAAAGCACTAACTATTGACCATCTATCCATCTGTCCCTGGTTAATTTGTTGAGTGCCATGATATAATCCTGATGTATCTCCAAGACCTACTGTATTAGTTGTTGAAAAAAGTCGAAAAAATGGATGAGGTCTAATTATTCTATTCTGATCTAATAAAGTTAACTTTCCTGATATTTCAAGTATTCTTTGAATAACAAACATTACATCAGGTCTACCTGCATCATATTCATCAAAAACTAAAGCAACTGGATTTTGAATTGCCCAAGGAAGAAGGCCTTCTCTAAATTCAGTTATTTGCTTGCCATCTTTTAAGACAATCATATCTTTACCAATAAGGTCTATTCTACTTATATGGCTATCTAAATTTATTCTTATACAAGGCCAATTTAACTTAGCTGCTACTTGCTCTATATGAGTAGACTTTCCTGTCCCATGATAACCTTGAATCATTACCCTGCGATCATGTTTAAAGCCTGCTAATATTGAAAGCGTAGTCTCTGCATTAAACAAATAATCGTCATCAACATCTGGAACATAATCATTTTTTTTCTTAAAGGCAGGAATAGTCATGTCAGAATCTATACCAAAAGTTTTCTTAACAGAAATTTCTTTATCTGGCTCACCTATATCCAATTCAGCGGTTGTATCAGTACTCATAAAATTTTCCTTTTATCTAATTTATATGTGTTTTAGCAGAATTAAAAAAAAAGTTAACATAAACCTGAAGATTTTAATTTATTATATGCATTTATTACAAGCTTCAGTCTTTCCTCATTATTCTTATCTTTTCCATTAACATCTGGATGAAGGTTTTTAACTAATTCCTTAAATTTTGATTGAATTTCACTTTTTGAAGGCCTGCCACTTAAACCAAGTTCTTTGATAGCGTTATCAGTTGAATTAGATGATCTCCTATTTAAATTTTTAGAATTGTTCTTTTCTTGTTCAAAAAACCCAAAAGGATCACTAAATTTACCTTTTTCGCCAAAATTAGAATATTTTTTTTGATCTGCAGCGCTATTAGAGCTCATTTTCCAGGTTGGTCTATGTCCTGTCATTGATGAAGTTTGAAAATCAATTATTTCATCTTCTGACATATCAGCAAAAAAATTATAACTCTTGTTAAATAATTTTATATGATCAATACAATAGTAATTTATTTTACCATTTTTATTTTTTGCAACATAATCACCTGATTCATTGCAACCTATACTTTCACAGTTTCTAACTTTAGTCTTTTTTGTCTTTTTAGATCTTATTTCATCAAAATATTTAGAATTTAGCTTCATTAAATTTTCCAAATGTGAATTACTGTTATAGAATAACTTAAATTTTTAATAAAAACCACATTGCTTTAAATGAATAATGTAGAAGAAAATATTGTTTTAAAGATAGAAAAAGAATTAAATCCTTCTGTTTTAGAGGTAGAAGATCAATCCCATATGCATGCGAATCATAATCCTAATGCAAAAAATGGTGGAACACATTTTAAAGTAAAAATTGTATCAAATGTTTTTAAAGGAAAGTCTAAAATTGAAATGCACAGAATTGTTAATAATATTTTAGAAAAGGAATTTAATGAAGGATTACATGCTTTAACTCTAATCTTAAGTGATGTAGAATAAGAACAATAAAACTAT
>CEUA01122865.1_pt1 | contig 13156 bp, 9 predicted proteins | sample 361541 | NCBI WGS metagenome assembly CEUA01 (sample SAMEA2623079, study PRJEB7988) | marine metagenome | isolation source: saline water (ENVO:00002010), including
ATATACTTTTATATTATTGATTATATTCCTTTTTAGTTGTAAAACTGAAAAAAAGAAAAAAATTTTCAAAAATGAAAAACAAAACATATTACACTTAATTAATAATAGTCAAGATTCTACACACATTCAACACAAAAGAGGAAAAGTGTTTTTTGCTATTGACCCTGAATGTCCATTATGCAAATCATATTCTAAAACTATTAACGAATTATATGAAAGCTATCAAGATAGTCTTGAATTTTATGCATTCCTACCGAGCGCTATCTTTTCTAAGGAAAATACTGATTTTTTTATAAAAAAATATCATTTTAACATTCCATTAATAGTTGATACAAATCAAACTATTACTTCATTTTTAGATGCAAAAATAACACCAGAATGTTTTCTTTTAGATAATGATTTAAACACGATATATCAAGGATTAATAGATGACTGGGTGAAAGAATTGGGAAGAAAAAGACAGAATATTGATTCAAAATATTTATATGAAGCTATCATTTCTTATTTAAAAAGTGACTCGATTATAATTAACAAAACTAATGCTATAGGATGTGTTATAGAAAGATTCAAATAATATACTGCATAATTGCTTTGAGTATAATAGCTTGTGATAGAAAAGAAATTACATTTCATCAAGATGTCAAATCTATTATACATCAAAACTGTGCAAGTTGCCACAATGACCAAGGAGCAGCGCCGTTCAGCTTAATAAGTTACACAGATATTTCAAAGAGATCGCAGATGATAGCAAAGGTGACTTCAGAAAAATACATGCCTCCTTGGCCAGCAAATACAGAATATAGTTCTTTTCTAAATGAGAAAAAAATAACCGAAAAAGAAGTAAAAACAATAATACATTGGATAGAAGGTGGTAAAAAAGAAGGAATATTGACAAATAATCACTTATTAGATTCAATTCTAAAAGAAGAAGTAATAAAAAAACCTGATTTAAAAATAAATATGAAACAAGCACATATTACTAATGGATTGAATCAAGATGAATTTTTAATGATGAAATTCCCTTTTGAATTAGAACAAGATACTTTTATTAGGAAAATCGAATTTATTCCGCATAAAAAACAAATTGTACACCATATAAATGCGCATCTAATAAGCTATAATGACATTGAAAAAGATAATATATTTAAAGGAGATTATACTGTAGATACTGAATCTTTTTCTGACATAGAGTCTTTTCAAAAACTCGATCTTTTGAATGATGATGAAACATATCCATTATTAACTCGGTCCGTATCTAATTATCTTCCCGGATCAGAACAAACAGAATACCCATCTGGAATTGGTGGATTTATTGCAAAAAAAAAGAATATCATTTTAGTAAATGATTTTCATTATGGTCCAACACCTTATCAAGAAAAAGATAGTTCATATTTTAATATATACTTTACTCCTGATCCACCAAAAAGAATAATTCAAGAAACACAACTTGGAACTTTTGGAATATCTAAAATCATTCCTCCATTAGTCATTCCTCCTAATGAAATAAAAAGTTTTACCACAAGAGCTATTATAACAAAAGACATATCAATCTTAACCATTAACCCTCACATGCACTTATTAGGAAAATCATTTTTAGCATATGCTGTTACAATACAACAAGACACAATCCCATTAATAAAAATTGATAATTGGAATTTTAGATGGCAATATTTTTACACATTTAAAAAAATGCTAAAAATTCCTGCTGGATCAGAAATTATTGTAGAAGCAATATATGATAACACTGAAAATAATCCTGACAATCCATTTTCCCCTCCAAAAGAAATTTCTGAACGAGAAGATTTTAATGGTCGAGGCAGTATGAAAACTTCTAATGAAATGTTACAATTTATTATCAATTATTTACCTTATGAAACCGGTGATGAAAATATTTATTTAGGAGTTGAGTAATTTTAAATTGATCTCCTTAATAATAGATGGCCCCTGATAAACAAAACCAGTGTAAATTTGAACTAAGCTAGCTCCAGCATTAAACATTGCTACAGCATCATCTGCAGTCATAATACCTCCGACTGCAACAATAGGAATCTGACCTGAAGATTGATTATAAATATAACTAACAACCTCTTTAGATCTATTGAAAATTGGCTTTCCACTTAATCCCCCACTACCTTTTTGATCAATAGATTGTTTTGAAATTGTTAAACCTTCTCTTTTTGAAGATGTATTCGTAGCAATAATTCCTGATATATCAAATTTATGTACTAAATCAATAATTTGGTCTATTTGTGAAAAATTTAAATCAGGTGAAATCTTGATTAAGATGGGTTTATTATGATTTTTTTTATTCAAAGATTGAATTTGAAATAATAAAGACTCTAAATCAGATTTATTTTGCAACTCCACTAACCCTGGAGTGTTAGGAGAACTAATATTAAGGACTAAATAATCTACGTGGGGGGCTAGTTGTTTGAAACATATTTCGTAATCTGATCCTGCTACATCATTAGAAGTAATTTTATTTTTACCGATGTTCCCACCTAAAATAATATTTTTATGTTTTTTTTTGATTCTTTCTATAATAACCTCAACACCATCATTATTAAAACCCATTCTATTAATAAGACCTTGATCTTGCTTTAATCTAAAAATTCTGGGTTTTTTATTTCCAGGTTGAGGTTCCGGTGTAATAGTTCCTACTTCTATAAATCCAAATCCAAATGCAGCAAGTTCATTAAATAATGTAGCATTTTTATCAAAACCTGCAGCTAAACCAATAGGGTTTTTAAATGAAAGTCCAAAAATATTTTTTTCTAAACGTATATCCCTAATACAATAAATAGATCTCAAAATTTGACCAAATCCTGGTATATAAAAAAATATTTTTAATAGAAAAAAAATAAAATAATGAGCAAACTCTGGGTTCAAACAGAATAAAAAAGGTCTAATGAATAATTTATACAACATTTATATAATAAAAATAAAAATTTGAAGCTGAAAAAATAGGCATTAGATAATAAATTTTTATTTTTATCGAATGTTTAAAAATAACTTTTTTCTAAAAATAAGTTTATATCTTTTTATAACATTATTCTTCGGTAATAACATACTCTTAGCATGTGACACTACACCATCCCTGATTGTAAGTAATGTTATTGATAATGGTGACGATACATTTTATATGGATATCTCTGTATGTATTGGTTCTGGAGGGTCTGCAGATGGCTTTGATCTATATTTTAATAATGATATTAACATAATAGGCACAACTGTTACAGAAATAACTGCTACAGGGTCAGGAAACACCGCCTCAGTAAGTGTAGATAATGGTGTGTGGTTAGCATATTTTGAAGAGTATAGTATAAATGGTACATATTTTGAAAATGGAGTATGGGGTTTAGAGTGTATTGAGTTTGGTATAATTGTAAATTCCGATCCTGATGGCGGTACAATATGTGGTGCAGGCATCAATGAAGATTGCCTAGGTTTTACTCAAAACGACGTCTTTATAACTTGTGGAGTAATACCCGGGCCATGTCTTCCAAACCACTTTATAACAGATAATGGAACGATCGATAGCAATGTGTCTATAGCCGGTCAAAATTGCAATTTTGCCCCTTTTAATGATGAAATAGTTGAAATCACTGTGACTTGTCCTGGGGATTTTGATTTTTCACTTACTCAAGATGCAAGTATCAATTGGCCTGGAGAATCTTGGCTCACACTTGCAGTTGGATGCTGTAGTGGTGTAATAGAGCAAACAAGCTCATTTGGCTTTTTAGAACCAACTATTAGCTTAAATACATACCTGACAGAAGGAATATACTATATTGTTGTAGATATAGAGGGAAATGGTTTTCCAGGGGACTATATTTTAAATATAATATCAAGTGCAGATCTTTCTTTAGTCACTACAGCACTAGCTGGTGATGATGAGTTAACTTGTTCAGATAGCATCGTGTTAAATGCGAATACCGTAGCCGTCAATGAAATTGGTAATTGGACAATGATTAATGGATCAGGTAATTTTACAAATAGTGCGAATCCAAATACAACGGTAACTAATCTGAGTAACGGAACTAATACTTTTCAATGGGAAATATCAAATGCATGCTCAAGCTCAACAGATCAAGTGGTGGTTGAGGTAGCAAATAACTTAACATTTAACATCCCTGATACAGTATATTGTTTAGAACCTATTTATCTCGAAGCAATAGGTGCAGGTAATAATGGTGAATGGAGTGTTGAGCCAGAATTTAATATAGATATAGAAGATGTTAACTCAAGTACCACAATTGCTAATGTAAGTGCGTATGGAAACTATACATTTACATATACTATTTGCGGTGACTCATTTTCAACATCAGTAACTGTGGAAAGTATCACGCCAATTCTTTCCTCTGAATCTAATACATATTCATGTTTAGAAAGTTTTTCACTAGAAGCTCAAGTCGAAGGAGATCCCGGTTACTGGGATAGTGAAGGACCATTTATTGCTAACATTGACAACGTTACATCACTCAACCCAACAATAACAGTAAATGGTTATGGTACATATATTTTTACATATTATGGCTGTGGAACAAGCAATAGTATTGAAATTAATATGATTGGTACACAACCGAATGTTTCTGGGCCTGAAGAAATATATTGTCTAGAATCATTTGAATTAATAGCTGATGTAAATGGAGATCCTGGTTATTGGGATTTTCAAGGACCAGGTAATGCGATTTTTGATAATCAAGTATCATTAACACCAACAGTAACAGTTGATGAATATGGCATATATGAATTCACATATTACGGTTGTGGAATACAAAGTGAACCTATTATAGTAAATGCATTATCTGTTCAACCGCAAATTATAGAACCAGCAATAGAAACCTTAAATATTTATTGTGATTTAGAGGCAACTTTAGAGTCATATGTACTGGCAGATCCTGGCTATTGGAATTTTGAGGGGCCAGGTAATGTGGTTTTTAGTAATCAAAATTCTGAAAACACAACAATCAACGTAACTGACTATGGTATTTATTCATTTATATATTACGGTTGTGGAACACAAAGTGAACCTATAATGATAAATTTCGAAGCTGTCGAACCTGTAATTCAGGTAGAACAAATTATATCTTGCGGGTTAACAGCAAGCCTAACCGGAATTATTGAAAATGATCAAAATATAGAATGGTTTATTAACAATACACCTGATTCTGGGTCAAGTGCAAGCTTTAGTGATCCAAATTCCATAAACACAGATGTCACAGTAGATGAATATGGAATATATGAAATAGGTTTAAATGGTTGTGGTACTACTACACTAGTAGAAATCAATTTTGAATCTGTAGCGCCACATATTATTGCACCGAATTTTCAAAATTGCATTTTAACAGCTACACTGATAGCATATACAAATGATCCAAATGGAGGTGGACCTTGGTCTGGATCAACAGGAGTTATATTTTCATCTCCTCAATTAAATGTAACAGAGGTCACTGTTCCAGATTTTGGATTATATAATTTTTCATATGAAGCATGTAATGAAGTATCTACTATTAGTATAGGATTTGAATGCCCGTTAATCTTTCCTAATGTAATAACACCAAATGATGACAATAATAATGATTTATTTTTTATTCAAAACTTAAATCAAGAAATATACTCACAAAGCATGTTGACAATATATAATAGATGGGGTACAGTTCTATATAGTGAAGCGGGTTATGGTATAAATGAAAAATGGTGGGATGGGAAAACAACTTATAATAATACGCAGGTCAACGATGGAGTATATTATTATATATTCGAAGTATTTAACAACGTTACACAAGAATTAGAAAAATATACTGGTGAATTAAATGTATTCAAATCAAATTCATCATCTTCAAATGATAAAATAAGTCAATAATGAATTTGATTGAATAAAACAAATACTATTTCTTTTTCTTAGATCTAATATCTAATGTGAAAGGATGTATGCTTTTAATAACATCGTCATATTGACTAACTTGTCTTTTCTTAAGACATTGTTTAATTTGATCATCACGTTTTGATGTAAAACGCATCATATATTTATGCATTGCTTTTCTATTTTCTCTTGGGTCAACATCAGAAGGACTTTTCGCCTCTCTAGAAGTTTTCTTCATTGCTTTTGTCATATTATCTGCATACTCGGAAAACGCATTCATCACAATAGCTTTTTGTTTTTCATCTAGTTTCAGATTAGTATTTAAGTATTCTACAACTTGAACAGAATTTTGCTTTAAAATTGGCTTTTTAAACTTTGCAGACTTATCCTGTCCAAAAGAAACAGAAAATAACAAGCCACACAAAACGCTTAACAATATTTTTTTCATCTTATTTATAAATTTTAAAAATTAATATAATTACTCACATATAGTATTAAAAACGAAATTAAGAATATTTTATTATAAATACTAATTAGAAAGATGGAAGCCAATTGATAAATTAATAGATTGAAGTTTAAAATTATTATTAATTATAGGTTCAATCATGTCAAATTCTGAATAAATATTTTGATCCACAGTAGTATTGTATGTGTCAAAAAAATCATCATCTTCATTGGAGATTTCTTTAAAAAATGGTAACAAGCCTAAACTATAACGAAGGGAGACGTAAAATGATTGATCTTCATATCCAATACCACCCACAATAGCTACATTGGAATTAAATGGCCATTGATCTTTATCAAATCCATGACTATCTATACCTGAATCTGAATTAAAAAATTCATAAACTACCCTTTCATCTAAAAAAGTACTATAATCAATATATTTCTGATCTGAAAGATTAAAAATAGCCAATGCTCTAGTCTCTTCTGCTTTTAATAAAAAACCAAACTTTAGGCCCATTTGAAAAAATAAATTATTACTGGGGTATAATTTTAATAAAAAGGGGAAATTAAAATAATTTACTTTCCAAAAGTAATTAGCTATTTTATGCTCATTACCATTCTGAAAACCATATAATGCAAAATCTAATTCTTGATATATAACATGATTAGAATTTTGATGAATAATATGATTAAACTCTAATTGCTGATACTCTAGTTCAGACTGAAAAGAAATTTGTTCAGTAATAGGTAAATTAAATTTAATTCCCAAAACACGGCCGTTAATAGCCTCCAAATTATTTGACAAATTATTATTATCTAGCATATCAAAAGAAGTGATTTCATTAATATTAACATCAAGTAAACCATGATAATTTTGAATATCAGAAATCACTGAATTATATCCGATCGCAGTTCCATAAAAAACACCAAAAGAAAATTTTTGTGAGAATAACAAAAATGGAAATAAACTTAAAAAAAATAAAAGACATAATTTATTGTAATCTATTTTACTTTTATTCATAACACAAAATATAAAAAGTGACCCTGAAAGGATTCGAACCTTTAACCTCCTGATCCGTAGTCAGGTACTCTATCCAGTTGAGCCACAGGGCCAAAAAATTTTATTTATTTGACAATAGAAATGAACGCACCTGGTTCGTACTACGTGGTTTTGCTACAATTTCCATTTTAGTATTTAATATAAATATCGTAGGTGTTTTTTTAATTTTATAATCAAGACAAATAGGTGATTTATAAACTTTGAATTCACAAATATTGATCCAATTAAAATTATTATTATCAATTGCATTTTGCCAATTCTTTTTGTTAGCATCTAATGAAACACCAATAATTTCAAAATTACTTTTATTATTTTGATTATACCAATTCGAAAAACCTGGTAATTCTGCCATACAATGTTGACAGTGAGATGCCCAGAACATTAATACAGTGTATTTATTATTTGAACAAATCTTTTTTAAATTAATAGATTGACCATTAATATCTGATACATTAAAATTGGGAGGAATACTTCCAACCTGCAAGTTTCTAAAATGAGATGCTCGTTCTTTCAATAAATCACTAGGATCAACATCATCACCACACCCCTCTCCAAAAATATATTCATCCATTATATAATCACACAACTCATTCCATATGGGATTGTTTTTTTTATCTGTTTGCCCTGTATTATAAAACCCATCCAACATGTTATACATACAAAATTCTGCAACTTCTTCATTGGCCTTCGCATAATCCATAACCAAGTCGATAGCATCATGAAATCCATATTTACTGTTGGGCCAATTACTATGAGTTTGAAAATAAGTTTGTATTCGATTAGGTAAAAGTGGACTTCTCACAATACATTTATCCGTAAAATCAATATCATTAAAATAGAGATGTGAAACATTAGTATTTTGGGACTTTATTTTAGAAATAATCATACCAAAATATGTGCCAGGATATTGCTTATTTAATTGAATACCATAGCTAGATAGTTCATTTTGTAAACTTCTCATCTCTGATATTTTCTCATCCCTTGATTTTTGACTCTTTTTAAGCAATTTAATTTTCCCATTAATTGTCTCTTCTTTAGCATCATATAACTTTTTGATTTTATTCTCTATTGAATTAGATATATTATATCCTTTTTTAATTCTATAATTTGAAATTTCAACACTAAGCTTTTCAAGCTCAGAAGAATTAATGACAACATCAATTGAATTTTTTGCTTTATTAAATGCTATTCGATAAATTCCCGTTTCAAAAACTCTATTTTTAAAAACAAACTCTCCACCATTTACCTTGGTGCTATCTAGAATATATTCTTCATTACCTTTAATTTCATACAGAAACATAGTCCCTGATTTAGTTTTTACACTAGATTGGAATGTCCCATTAATAACAACATTACCTTTTATGTTTTTAACATACTTTTGAGCATCCACTGTATAAAAAGGAAAAACCAGAATTGATAATAATAATAATAATAAGTGTTTCATATCATATTTAATTTAGGACGAATATATTACTTTTTTAGCAGAGTATAAAGTGTTCTTTAAAAGAGAGGCAATAGTCATGGGACCTACTCCACCTGGGACAGGTGTTATGTAGGAAGACTTATTACATACATCATTAAAATCCACATCTCCGATTAACTTATACCCGCTTTTAGTTTTTTCTGATGAAACTCTATGAATCCCAACATCTACTATTATCACACCTTTTTTAATCATAGATGATTTTAAAAAAGCAGGAACACCTAATGCTAAAATAATAATATCAGCATTTTGGGTTAATTGATTTAAATTTTCTGTTCGACTATGAGCTAATGTTACAGTTGCATTACCTATTTTTTTATTACGAGACAATAAAATACTAATCGGGGTTCCAACAATATGACTCCTACCAATGACAAGACAATTTTTGCCAGATGTCTCAATATTATACTCATCTAATAAACTTATAATACCAAATGGGGTTGCGGGCACAAAACAATTTAACCCAAGAACCATTCGACCTATATTCATTGGGTGGAATCCATCAACATCTTTTTCAGGAGAGATACTATGTGTGATAAGATTTGAATTGATATGTTTTGGTAATGGTAATTGGACAATCAGTCCATCTATATCTTTATTTTTATTAATTTCTTGGATTTTTTTAAGTAATATCTTATCAGATACATCATTAGGGTATTGAAAAACAGAAGATTTAAAACCAACTTCATTACAAGCATTAACTTTTGCATTAACATATGTTTTTGAGGCAGGGTCATCTCCAACTAATATGGCTGATAGATGAGGTGCTTTTTTATTATGTTTCATTAATGTCTTGACCTCTAAAGACAAATCTATCTTTATCTTTTCAAATAATGCTTTACCATCTAATATAATCATGTTTTTTTATTTAAACCTAGGGTTAGATCCACCCATATTTTGCATCATATTTTCAAAACCACCACTTTTCATCATCTTCATCATTTTTCCCATTTGACTAAATTGTTTAATTAATTTATTCACATCTTCAATCTTAGAACCACTACCATCTGCTATTCGTTGTCTTCTTGAATGATCAATGACTTTTGGATTATTCCTTTCCTGTTCAGTCATAGAGAAAATCATTGATTCAATTCCTTTAAAAGCATCATCATCAATATCTATATTTCTAATTGCTTTACCTAACCCAGGAACCATGGCTAATAAATCCTTAAGATTACCCATTTTTTTAATCTGTTTAATTTGCTTTAAAAAATCATTAAAAGTAAATTGATTTTTAAGCATTTTTCTCTCCATCTCTTTAGCCTCCTTTTCATCAAACTGTTCTTGTGCTTTTTCAACTAAAGAGACTACATCTCCCATGCCTAATATTCGATCTGCCATTCTGTTAGGATGAAAGACATCCAAAGCATCCATCTTTTCACCTGTACCAATAAACTTAATTGGCTTATTAACTTCACTTTTAATTGTTAAAGCAGCCCCTCCTCTTGTATCTCCATCAAGTTTTGTTAATACAACACCATCATAACTAAGAACTTCATTAAATGCTTTTGCTGTATTAACCGCATCTTGACCAGTCATAGCATCTACAACAAATAAAATTTCAGATGGAGACACCGCATTTTTAATTGATTCTATCTCCTGCATCATGTCACTATCTACTGCTAATCTACCAGCAGTATCAATAATCACTACATTCCTCCCTTCTTTCTTTGCTGTTTCAATACCCATATTAGCAATCTTAACAGGATCCTTTTCCTTCAAATCTTTATAAACAGGTATTGAAATACTTGATGCAACAAGTTCTAATTGATCAATCGCAGCTGGCCTATATACATCACAAGCAACCAATAACGGATTTAGCCCCTTTTTCTTAGATAAATAATTTGCAAGTTTACCTGAAAAAGTAGTTTTTCCTGAACCTTGTAAACCTGCTATTAGAATAATTGTGAATCGTGAATCTAAATTTATTTCTTTTGCTTCACTACCCATTAATTGGGTTAATTCATCTTGCACAATTTTTACCATTAATTGGCCAGGATTAATAGATGTTAGCACCTCTTTCCCCATTGCCTTATCTTTCACTTGATCGACAAATTTCTTTGCTGTCTGATAAGAAACATCTGCATCTATCAATGCTCTTCTTACTTCTTTTAATGTTTGCGCAACATTAATTTCGGTTATTCGACCATGGCCCTTAAGTAAACTAAAAGCTTTATCTAACTTATCTGATAATTTTTCAAACATATAATAACATTATTACATTTTAACAGGGACGTTTATACCTAATAAATTCATACCTGCCTTAATCAATACACTTACTTTTTTAGAAATAGTAACTCTAAAATTAATATCATTTTTATCTTCAAGATTTAAAATAGGTATTTTTTGATAAAAATGATTATACTCTTTAGATAAAATATATAGGAAATTTGCAATAAGAGCAGGATTTAAATTACTTGCTGATTGACTTAAAACAATAGGATAACTTATAATTAATTTAATTAACGATTTTTCTTCCATCAATAAAGGTCGATTTATGCTATAAACTTCATTCAATTTATGTGCCTTTGATAGTATTGAATTAATTCTAGCATAAGTATATTGAATAAATGGTCCAGTATGACCATTGAAATCAATAGACTCATCAGGATTAAATAAAATTTCCTTCTTTGGATCTGGCTTTAAAATAAAATACTTTAAGGCTGCATCTCCTATTAATAAAGACAATTCATCAATGGATTCAAAATCAGATTTATCGGATTGTAAAATAATAGATTTTGATCGTTTATACATTTCCTCTAACAAATCATCTATATCTACTACATTACCCTCTCTTGATTTCATTTTTCCATCTGGTAAGTTTACCATGCCGTAAGAAAGATGGTCTAAATTAAAAGACCATGTAAAACCCATCTTACTTAAGATACTAAACAACACCTTAAAATGATGATTTTGCTCACTACCTACAATATAAATCATATTATCAAAAGATAATTCATCATGTCGGATAATCGCGGTTCCAATATCTTGAGTCATATAAACAGCTGTTCCATCTGATCGCAATAAAAGCTTATCTTCTAATTCATTCTTATCTAAATTAACCCAAATTGACCCATCTAGCTTTTGATAAAAAATATTATTTTCTAGACCTTTGAAAATATACTCTTTTCCCAATAAATAAGTATCGCTTTCATAATATATTTTATCAAAAGAAACACCTATTTTTTGATATGTCGAATTAAATCCATCATATACCCAATTATTCATCTTCTTCCATAGAGCCATGATTTCCTTATCACCAGACTCCCATCTTTTCAACATTGATTTAACTTCATTAAGTAGTTTAGAATTTAATTTAGCCTCTTCAATTGACAAACCGTCTTTAATTAAAACTCTTTGCTCTTCTTGGTATGCTTGTTCAAAAATAACATAATACTTACCTACTAAATGATCTCCCTTTATACCTGAATCGATCGGGTTTTCACCCTTACCAAAGCGGGCCCAAGCTAACATGGATTTACAAATATGAATTCCTCTATCATTAATAATTTGAACCTTGCTAACCTTATATCCATCTGCAAGCAATATATTAGCAATTGCATGACCTAATAAAATATTACGCAAATGACCTAAATGCAGTGGTTTATTTGTATTAGGGGAACAGGATTCCACTACAATATGTTTTTTCTTAGCTTGATTAAGCTCAAAATTTTTAGCATAACTCTTCTCCAGCATATTAAACCAAAAAAAATCTTGAAATTCTAAATTCAAAAAACCTTTAACAAGATTATAATTGGAGACATAATCTAATTCCTTGACCATTTGATTCCCAAGTGAACTAGCAATATCTTGAATATCCTTTTTTAATATTTTTAAAATAGGGAATATTACAATTGTCCAATCTCCTTTAAATTCTTTTCTTGTTTCTTGTATGTGAATATCTTTTTTAGATAAAATAGGATATAAACTAATCACTAGTTCGGTAATCTCCTTTATATGTTTGTCTATAATCATGATAAAATAGGATATTTAAGCTGAGGTCCATAATTAGACTCTAAAAACAACTCTGTAATCATACATCGAGCACTACCTCCTCCAAAGTGCTCAATAGTGTTTAATGGTGAGTGTATAATTGTACATTTTTTATTGATCTTAGCCTTTTGATTATCTTTTAATGCATTAAAAGCTGATGAACTCATAACTAAAATGGGTTCATTAATATTATTTTTTAGTTCTAATACATTACATAGAAAATTATTCATTTGTGATTTTGAAATATCAATAATTTCTTTTCCTGTATCTATAAAAAAAGATAATAATTTATCTTTATCACTAGATT
>CEUA01045308.1_pt1 | contig 13155 bp, 8 predicted proteins | sample 361541 | NCBI WGS metagenome assembly CEUA01 (sample SAMEA2623079, study PRJEB7988) | marine metagenome | isolation source: saline water (ENVO:00002010), including
ACACGAAAATTTAAACTATATGGCCTTGGAGAATTAGTATCATGACTCAATACTATTGTCTGTCCTTTTGCACATTTAATCACTGTTGTTACTACATCTCCTAATTTAAATTTTATTTTTGCATTAGGATGATCGACCCCTCCATTATCAACAATATATTTATTCAAACCTCTACTTTGACTTGCAGTTGATGTGAGATGTAACATTCTATTTCCACGATTTATATTCAACATAGGACTTATTGGCCCAAGACCATGCGTTGGGTACAAATCTGCATTCTTATCTACAGAATGTTGTGTGCGCCATCTCGCTTCCGAAAAAGCTTTTTCACCAAACTCTACGCCACCTCCATAAGGTCCTTTTCCATCATTAAATTTGACATGGCGTAAATCATGCTGATATCCACCTTGACAGTGAATTAGTTCACCAAATAGTCCTTGGCGTACCATATTTAATACCGCCATAATATCCCTTCGGTAATTAACATTCTCCATAATCATGCAAAGTTTTTTTGTTTGTTCTGATGTATCAACTAAATCCCAGCAATCCTTTATTGTTAAAGCTGCAGGAACCTCAACACCAACATGCATTTTGTTTTTCATTGCTTCAATTGCCATTGGATGATGCCATTCCCAAGGTGTAGCGATATTTACCGCATCAAGGTCTTCTTTAGAAAGCATATTAAGATAGTCTTCAGGTCCCTGATCATAAATTTTAGGCTTTGGCCTACCTGCTTTTGAAAAAAGCTCAAGAACCATATCAATCATTCGTTGATCAATATCGCAAATTACAGGAATATCCACATCTGGTCTATCCAATAGGAGTTTCGTGTTCCACTGGCCTCTTAATCCAGTTCCAATGATTCCAATTTGCAATTTATTTGAAGAAGCAAATAAGTTGGATGGCATTATTGATGCAGCAGCTCCAATAATTGTAGCCGATTTCACAAAACTTCTTCGATCAATTGTTTTTTTCATATTATTACCTATTTTATAATAAATCCATCTTTCAAAGGATCATCAGGATTTAACCAAAAAGTATTTCGCCCAGTTATATATGCCTCGCCATTAATTTCAGGAATAATTGCATTATATTTTCCATATCTTAACGCTCTATCTACTTTAACAGAAAAAGTCGTCCCTATTATACTTTCAATTATTATTTTTTCTCCTAACTCAATTTCATTACGCTCATAATGAATCGCTGCTCGTGCACTAATACCAGTCCCTGTGGGGCTACGATCAACTTCTCCATCGGCAAAAATACAAACATTTCTACTATGACTATTTGAACCTTTAGGAGGTCCAATAAATATTGTACCATACAGGAAATTCATTTCGTCTTCTGTGGGGTGCTGTAGTTCTATTGAATTTGAAATAGCATTTTTTATTTTCATGCCAGCTTCAATTAGTGCATCGCAATACTCATTTGTGCAATCAAGCCTTAATTGATCCACCTCCACAAATGCGTAAAAGGCACCACCAAATGCTAAATCATATTTTATTTTTCCATAGCCAGGAACATCTATGCTAGCATCTAGTAATTGAACAAAAGAAGGAACATTTTGAAAACGAATATCTTTAACAGTATTATTTTCAATCTTACCATATGATACAATCTGACCTGAAGGCACATCCATTTTAATTTCCGTTTCAGGTTCAATCATAGCAACAAGGTTCATTTCTAGAAATGCTTTAGTTAATGCAATAACAGCATGGCCACACCCAGTTGAATATCCATCATTATGAATAAAAATAACTCCAAAATCAGAATCAGAACTTTCTGCTTCAACAATTATAGCGCCATACATATCCGTATGACCTCGTGGCTCCCAAATCATTGCTGTACGAAATTTGTCATAATTTGATAGCGCATATGCACGCTTTTCTAATATAGTTTTTCCATTTAATCTTGGAAAACCATTCATGATAATTCTTAGAGGCTCACCAGCTGCATGCACTTCAACAGTGTTAATCTCTATCCAGTCTTTAGGAGGTAAAAATTTATTTATCTGATCTAATTCAATCATTAAATCTTAATTTTGAAAGTTTCTCAATATCATCTGCACTAATGTAAGGTGAGAGCATAAAAGAAAATTCATAGTTTTTTGGATATAAAGTATATTTTTCATGAGGTTTTGCCCCCCAGCTGTTATCGCCACCAACACCCATTTGCTTATAATCAATAAGCCAATCCACTTGATCCTTTTGCGATAAATCAATTTTTCCATGCCTTCTAGTTCCAGGATAATAATCAAGGTCAGAGTAAGGGTAGTGATGAACACTTCCATCAAATTGTGGTAGCCCTATTGCTATCAATCCGTTTTTATCATTTGAAATAGCCATCCAATAAACATCAGTTTTGTTTCCTGTTTCTTGAGGACGAACATATTGGAATGATTGCTCCCAAATCGGTCCGGAATAATAATTGATTGCAGCCGATGACTTCCTATCCCAATACGATTCATGAGGTCCTCTTCCAAACCATGATACATTATTAAAACTACCAGGAATTGAAAATTTCATTCCGAATCTTGGAATTTCTGATAAAGTTGAATCTATTGATTCAATTTTCTGGGAAACCTTAATCATACCATTTCCGTAAATACTATAATTAGATACAATAACAGTTTGGGTAACGCTATCTTCATTGACAGCATTAATATTTGCTACATTATTATTTATCATATACTCAAAAGAAATTGTTTTCATCCTCTTACCTGCGTTTTTCCAAAGGTTGGTTCTCTTCGGCATATTATTCCCCAAATCGTTATCAGTAGGTGCACGCCAGAAGTGAATTTCTGATGGTGACTTAAATAAATTGATACTATCATTAAGAGTATATTGGCTAATCTGACCTGAATTCCGACTTATTGAGACTTTAAACCCATTAGAAAAGACTTGGACTCCTAATTCATCTTCATTCAATTGTACATTAGAAAATTCTGTTGGATTTTGTGCAATAACCTCTTTATATATCGGCAATTCATATTGTTCCCATGCAACAATATGATTTTTAGGGATTAATAATTTTTTATTCTTTGTCTTTGCTTGAATGGTTAAATAATAATGGATTCCTGGACGGGTCTGAATACTTGACAAATCAAAAAATAAAGTTCTTGATTGTCTAGGTTTTAAATCTAGTGTACCAAGCCGACCAGATAAAACAGTTTTACTATTTCCTTTTACATACCATGAAAACGTAAGATTAGATAAATCAATAAAATCATAATCATTTGTTATAGTTATCCTACCTTTTGTTATATCATCAGCTTCAAATTTTATTGGTTGATATATTTTCTTTACCTCAAAAATATGAGGATTTAAAGTACGATCAGCTGCAACTAACCCATTTGCACAAAAGTTTGAGTCATTTTCTACAAATTCTGGTCCAAAATCACCACCGTACCCCCAATATTGGATTCCTTTAGAATTGGTCTTGGCTATTACTTGATCGGACCAATCCCAAATAAATCCCCCTTGTAAAGATTCATACTTTTCAAAAGTATTCCAATAATCAATTAAATTCCCCACACTATTACCCATTGCATGCGCATATTCACAAAGAATAAGTGGACGATTAGTATTTTTTTGAGCATAGTCAGTAATAAATTCAATATTTTTATACATTGGGAAAATAATATCTGTGTGCAGATTCTCTTGAGCAGGTTCATAAACAATAGGTCGACTACTGTCTTTACTCTTTAACACATTATATAATTTTACAAAATTATTTCCATCGCCAGCTTCATTCCCCATAGACCACATTATTATAGAGGGTTGATTTTTATCCCTTTCGAACATTCGCATACCGCGATCCAACCATTGTTCCGTCCAAGTAGTATCATTAGCTATAAAACTAAAACTATTTTTGTGGAATTTCATTCCGTGAGCTTCAATATTTGCTTCATCAACTATATATAATCCATATTGATTACAAAGCTCATACCATCTTTCTTGATTTGGATAATGTGATGCCCTAACTGCATTGATATTATGTTCCTTCATCAATTTTATGTCCTCAATCATTGACTCTTCAGTTATAGATCGACCAAAAATAGGGTCCCACTCATGCCTATTTACTCCACGAATCATGATTGGATTCCCATTTAATTTCAATAAACCATCTTTTATTTCAACTTTCCTAAATCCTACTTGATGAGTGAGTGATTCAATTACTCTTCCATCAATATTTAATAGAGAAAGTTGCAATTGATACAAATAAGGGTCTTCAGCAGACCACTTTTTAACCCTTCTTATAACTGATTCAATATTCAATGATGCAATCGAATCAATATTAACCGTTTGTGTTGAATCAAATAGCACTCGATTTCTTCTCATCGGTTCAACCAATTTTGCATTTACAGTGAGTTCTTCAACATCTTGATTCTTATTTATTAAATCAACTTCAATAGAAAAAAGGCCTTTTTCATAATTTGAATCCAAATCTGATTTAATATGAAAATCTGAAATTCTAGTTTTATTGCGGGCGAATAAAAACACACTTCTTTCCAATCCACTTAGACGCCAAGTATCTTGGCCTTCCAAGTAGGAACCATCTGAAAAACGATAAACTTGGACAGCTATTTGATTTTGTCCTACTTTAATTTGCTCCGTTATTTCAAATTCAGCTGGCGTTTTTGATCCTTGGCTATAACCAATAAACTTTCCATTAATCCACAAATAAAATGCAGACCTTACGCTACCAAAATGAACAAAAATATCTTTCCCCAACCATTCTTGCCTCACATCAAAAGACTTTTTATAAGAACCAACTGCATTATATGATTGAGGTACAAAGGGAGGGTCAACAGGAAATGGATACTCTTCATCAAGATAAATTGGGAAAGAGTGTCCTTGCAACTCCCAATTACCAGGAACATTTATATCCGACCAATTCGAATCATCAAAATATTCATCAAAAAAATTAAGAGGTTTATCATTAGAATTTGGGGAAAGATTAAACTTCCAACTTCCATTTAATGAATTAAAGTTTTGCGATAACTTGGGATCATTTTGTTTTGCTAATTTTTCAGATTCATATGCAAAGAAATGCGCCCTAGCTGGTAATTTATTTATCTCAAAAATTTTTGGATTTTGCCAATCATCATTGCTTGCTCTATCACAACTTGATGAAACAAAAAGAATCATTAGAGCAACTATTATTATTTTTTTACTATGCATAATAATATTTATCCAAAACAGATCTGAAATTAAATACCAATTCATCAGCATTTTCATAGTTAAATATAATTGGAGGTTTAATTTTTAATACATTATGGTCTGGTCCATCCACACTTATTAAAACTCCGGAATTTTTCATTTCATTAGCTATTGTTTTAGCAGCATTTTTATCAGGTTTTAATGATTCTACATCGTTTATCATCTCAATACCTAAAAATAATCCCCGACCTCTAACTTGCCCAATGAATTCATAATCAGATTGCAATGCAATTAATTTTTTAATTAAATAATCACCAACTAATCTTGCATTTTTTTGTAATTCCTCATTATCAATAACATCAAGGACTGCTTGCCCGATAGCACAGGAAACTGGGTTACCACCAAATGAATTAAAATACTCCATTCCATTATTAAATTTTTCAGCAATTTCTTTAGTAGTTACCAATGCTGAAAGAGGATGCCCATTTCCCATAGATTTTCCAAGAGTTACAATATCTGGGAGTACATCACAAGTTTCAAATCCCCAATAGTTAGAACCAACTCGACCAAATCCAATTTGCACTTCGTCTGCTATACAAACACCACCAGCTTCATGAACCAATTTGAAAGATTCTTTTAAAAATCTATCTGGCAAAATTATTTGTCCACCGCAACCCATTAATGCTTCTACAAAAAATGCGGATAATTGATTGCCTTTATTTTTTATTATTTTGATTATTTTTTTTACTTCATTTATATAATCTATTGAACAATTATCACCTCTATAGATACCTCTAAATTGATCAGGCAAAGGAACTGTATGAACAAAATCCGGCGGACCTGATCCTCCTTTACTATTATGCTTATAAGGACTTAAATCAATTAAGGAAGAAAGATGCCCATGATATGCTGAATCAAGAACAATTGTTTCTTTTGAATTAGAAATAGATCTAGCAATTCTAATAGCAAGATCATTTGACTCACTACCTGAGTTTGTAAAAAAACATACATCTAATCCATCTGGTAATTTTTCTGTAAGCGATTGAGCATAATGAATAATTTTTTCATCTAAATAACGAGTATTAACATTAAGCAGTCCATTTTGTTCATGTGCTGCCTCAACTATTTTTGGATGACAATGACCTACATGCTGAATATTGTTTACTGCGTCTAAATACCTTTTCCCATCTACATCATAAAGATATTGACCTTCACCTCTAGTAATATGAATTGGTTTATCATATGATAAACTTAATGATGGACTTAAAAATTTTTTTCTTAAGGTAAGAATATCCATTTTATCTAACAAATTCAATCAATTGATTTGACCATTTACTGAGGTCTTCATCTAACATTTTTTTTAAAAATTTTCGGGCTTTCATCTCAGATACAATCAAATATTTATTTTCTGGAAAAAGCTTTTTCCTGTAAACTGCCATAGTTATTGAAATGCACAGCCTCATACACATTAAGTATATTATAGAATTTAATTCATGTTTGTTTAAAGGATTCAATTCGTGATATCCTTTTAAAATAGAAGCCACTGATGAAAAAGGATCTTCATTGTCAATAGCAACATAAGCCATACAAACTGCAGGCTCCAATGCTCTATAAGAATAGATCATATCACCATAGTCAATTATCCCAGATATTTTTCTATTCGCATTGATAATTACATTCTGATCATTCCCATCATTGTGTATGATAGCCTTAGTTAAATGACCATCATGTGATAAAACTTCATTTTTAAAAAAATCTAAATAATAATTAATAATCTTTTTATCAGTACTATTTTTATTAATTAAGATTCTTAATTGATTTACAGATTGAACATTCCATATGAAACTTCTATGTGCTGCAGGATGATCATATCCAGCTAACGCTAAATCAAAACGTCCTAAAAATTGACCCAACTTAAATAGCAAATTATTTTTGCAATCTATATCTTTTAGAAAAGTTCCATCAATATATTTCAATAGCCTAGCAAAGCATGTTGATTTATTTTTTTTAATTTCAATTATCTCATCGCCATTATTTGAAATTTGTGGATAAGTAAGCTCGATATCACTGTCGTTATCCTTTATGTGCCTTATTGCATTATTTTGCATATCTAAGACATCTTTACTTTCCATAGAATTTGAAATTTTAAATATGAAATCACCACTAGGTGAATTGATCAAAAAATTTTGATCTCTATCACTCACTAGGGATTTTACTGATCCTACAATTTTAAAATGTTCTTCAACTAAGTTTTGTACTTCTTTTTGGGAAAAATTAGGAGGTGGTGTATTAAAAACACTTGTCATATGAATATTTGATATAATTTAATTTGATTTAATGCTCCTTAGGTTTAAGCCATGACATCCTCAATTTCATTTATTGTCCTAGGAATATGAGGCCCAAGTATTCGATATCCATCAGAAGTTATAACAACATTATCCTCGATCCTGATACCTCCAAAATCAACAAATTTATTTAAAGAATCGTAGTTTATAAATGCGGAACTTTTATTTTCTGCCTTCCATTGATTAATTAAATGAGGGATAAAATAAATTCCTGGTTCAACTGTTAAAACAAATCCTTCAACTAATTCTTTTGCTAAACGTAAATAGGCTAATCCAAACTGGTTGCTACGATTGCTTTCTTCATTATAACCTACCAAATCTTCACCTAGTCCTTCCATATCATGGACATCCAAACCAAGCATATGGCCTAGGCCATGCGGGAAAAACAGTGCATGAGCACCTTCCTTTACAGCATCATCAGCATTTCCCTTCATTATTCCCATGTTTATTAAACCTTCTACAGCGATTTTAGAAGCAGTTAAATGAGCTTGTCTATAAGAATTCCCCGGCTTACAATAATCGAATGCTGCTTCTTGCATATTGTAAACTATATTATAAATTTCTTTTTGTAGATCAGTAAAACGACCACTTACTGGAAAAGTTCTTGTTATGTCGCTGGCATAATGCATTGGAGACTCTGCTCCAGAATCATTTAATGCAAGTTGACCTGAACACATAATATTATTATGATTGTGATTATGTAAAATTTCTCCACGTGTTGTAAATATTACTGGATAAGCTAACTCACGACCATTTTGTAGTGCATACCCTTCTATTTTCCCAGCAATTGTTTGTTCTAAAATGCCATCACTAGTTTGACGCATAGCTAATTTGTGCATATCCATGGTCACTTCAATTGCAGATTCTATTTCAGAAAGTTCATCTTCAGTCTTTATCGATCTTTGAGATATAACATTAATTATTAATGATTTTGATGATTCTATTTTATTATTATTTAAAATTGACTCTAAGAAGACTTGTTGATCTTGACGGTAAAGAGGCAAGTAATGAATGGTTTCATTTGAACCTAAAAGGAAAGAAGATAATTGGTTTGATGGTAATACGCTTTGGATACCAGAAACTTCAGCCATATTTGCAATTGAGGTTCTCTCACCTTCCCAAACAATATCTTGTATTGTTAAGTCATTACCAAATAATGTTGATTCGCCAGAGCTTGTATCAATTACTAGATTTAAATCTGGGTAATCTAAACCACAGTAATAAAGGAAATTACTATCCTGTCTAAACCTGAGCCAATTCGATGGATAATTCATCGGAACCTGAGAATTACCCATTAATAATATTTTACCATTATTTAAATTTTTGGCAAGAACTTCACGCCTATCATTATATGTCTTAGAACTAAACATTAGCTTAACCAACCTCTTTCTAATAAGTTTATAACAATTAATATTGTGGCGATAAAATAAATAAAACAAATAATAAGAACCGTTAATTTTGCAGATATTTTTTTCATAATGGCCAACTAACATTGATAAAATAACTATTTTTGATTAGAATACCACCATCATCAATTTTTTGCATTCGTTCTGTTTGAAACTCTTTACTGAATCCCAATCCAATTGTGATTCCAAGAGCAGCTCCAAAGATTACATCACTTAAATAATGCTTATTATCATGAATCCGACTTATACCTGTCAATCCAGCAAGTAAAAATGCAGGAGAACTAATCTGGCTACCATATACTTTATGCGCAACCGTTGCTGCAATGAAACTAGCTGAAGTATGGCCCGAAGGAAAGGATCTTCTATTCGACATATCTGGGCGCATTTTACTAGTGATATATTTTATGCTGTAAGTTATTAATCCATTTGCGACCATCGCATTTGAAGCGTACCTAAATTGATCACTTTTTCTATCAATAGAGCTTAAAATAATAAATTGCCCTGCAATACCCCAATAATCACCTAACTGAGCAAAATGTGGATTTAACAAATTTCCATTATAGTTTTGTTGAAATTTTCTTTCATACTTTTTTGTTAGTACAGCGCCAAGAAAACCTGATAATAAAATTATCCTTGATTGATCATCATTTAAGGTTGAAGATATACCAGTCTGGATATTATTCATTGAAATCTGATATCCTTCCAAACTAGAATAAAAAAATGTAGTTGATATAATAAAATGAATCAATAATAAGCTTTTTTTCATCACTAAAATTACAGAATTATGATCAGCACTAATAAGTTATTACAGATATTGAATAATAATTAAATTTGACCCTGATCATTAAACAAAATCAATGCACCCATTAAAACAGTTAGTTCATAATTCAGATTTAATGAATTCCTTAGCTAAGGAATATGGTACTCCTTTATATATATATGATGCCTCACGTATTAGAGATAATGTTAATATAATTCAAAATTCACTATCAAAATATTTTGATAAGTTTCATATATGTTATGCAATTAAGTCAAATAGCAATCCACACTTAATTAAAACAATGCTAGATGCCTTCCCTAAAATGGGTGGAGATTGTTCAAGCCCCGGTGAAATATATGCTGCTGAACTTGCTGGTATTAAGCTATCTAATTGTATTTATACTGGTAACTATGAATCTGAAGTTGATTTATCTAAAGCACTTGAAAAAGGATGTAATATAAATTTAGATGACACTACATCTCTTGACCGTTTAAAAAAAATAGGACTGCCAGAAAGAATATCTTTTAGATTAAATCCAGGTTTTGGTAAAGGTACTTTTTCACAAATTACTACTGCTGGAACAGAAGCAAAATTTGGTATTCCAATTGAGAAGATAACTGATGCTTATCAAAAAGCAATAAATCTTGGAGTAAAAAAATTTGGTATGCAATGTATGGTCGGCTCTGGAAATTTAGATGAATCACATTTTGTTGATGTAATTTCAACAATTATTAAGCAAACAAAATCAATTAGCTCAAAACTTGGTATAAAGTTTGACTTTATAAGTATGGGCGGAGGTTTTGGCATTCCTTATAAAGATGATGAAACTCCAATTAACTTTGATAGGCTTTTTTCAAAATTGTCAGATATTTTTTATAAAAACTATAAAAATAGAATGGATTCACCAGCACTTTGGATAGAACCAGGAAAATCAATTATAGGTGATACAGGTATAATCCTATCAAAAGTTACAGGAATCAAAAAAAGCTATAAAAATTTTATCGGTATAGATGCAGGAATGGAAACATTAATGAGACCAGCTTTATATGGTGCATATCACCGTATTTATAAAATAGGTAATAAAGAAGATCATAATGGCACCTTTGATTTTACAGGACAAATTTGTGAAAATACTGATCGAATAGCTATTAAAAGGTCATTCCCTAAAGTGAATGAGGGAGATATTATTTCGATTATGGATGTTGGTGCATATGGGTATTCAATGTCTCATAATTTTAACACTAGACCACGAGCTGCTGAAATATTAATTGATAAAGATTCGACTCAACTTATTAGAAAAAGAGAAACGATTAACGATATTTTTGCGCTTTGTAATGTCTAAAGTTTTAATACCAATAATATTTTTAACATTTCTAGTCGGTCAAGATAATTATAAAAGCATTCATCAAATAGAATTGGATTTTAATAAAGAAAATTATCTTGAGCCATTATTCAAGCCCTATTTTGGACCTGCAAACCCAATACAGCCAAAAAAAATCAAATCATCGAAAAAAGTTTTTGGATATCATCCATATTGGCAAGGGACTAAATGGCAATCATACAATTATGAATTACTTACTACAATTGCATATTTTTCTGTTGAAACAAATGCTAATGGCGATTTAACTAATCTGCATGGTTGGCCAGCAACTGATCTAATAAATAAAGCACATAGCCATGGAGTAGAAGTTGTTTTAACTGTTACATTATTTGATAAATCGGAAATTGAAACTTTATTAAGCACTAAAAACTATAGAGACCGATTGATCAATAACTTAAATAAACAAGTAATTGACGCAGGCGCTGATGGCATAAATATTGATTTTGAATCATTCCCATCAAGTCAAAAAGAAAATCTAGTTACTTTTGTTAAGGACCTTCGAAGTACGTTAAGAAATTCAATCTCAAATGCAAAAGTCACGCTTGCAACGCCTGCTGTTGATTGGGAAAATGCCTGGGATTTCAATGCTTTAGCTATTGAAAGTGATGGCCTCTTTATTATGGGGTATGATTATCATTGGAAAGAAAGTACTAATGCGGGTCCTGTCTCACCACTAATTGGTGGTACATATAATGTAACAAATACCTTAAACACATATTTATCAACTACTAATAATAATTATGAAAAACTTATTTTAGGAATTCCATACTACGGATATAACTGGCCAACATCGTCTGATGAGAAAGGAGCTAAAACAACAAATAGTGGCACCGCAGCATATTTTTCAGAAGCTGAGACAAAAGCGCTATCCTATGGAAAAATATGGGACTCTTCTTCAGAGACGCCATGGTTCAAATATCAAAATCCAATATGGAATCAAACATGGTATGATGATAGTCTATCCATATCAAAAAAATATGATTTAGCATTATCTAAAAACTTAGGTGGAATTGGAATTTGGGCTTTAGGGTACGATGAAGGATATGATGAATTATGGAATCTCCTCAAAGATAAAATAGCTGCAAAGATGCCCCCGGCAACCCCAGTCAATTTTAATATTATAAATTTAGGCAATGAATCCATCCTGATCGATTTTTCAAGTTCCGAGAATGCAACTTCATTTGAAGTTAATAGAGTATTTAAGCAGAAAAATGAATCAGAGAGCTTAGGGAAGTTCACTACTTCCCCAATTCTATTACAAAATCTTTCAAATGATGAGCCTTATTTTATAAAAATAAGAGCAGAAAATGATTATGGCTCTAGCAAATACACTGAACTGCTAGGAGTTATTCCATCACAAAACTCATCGAAAGTTTTAATTGTTAATGGATTTGATAGAGTTTATGGAACAGATAATACCCGTGATTTCATTTTACAACATGGCAATGCAATTCATAAAAATAATTATATCTTTGACTCTGCTTCTAATGAAGCAGTAATTAATGGCCATATTAAATTGAATGACTACAAAATAATAGATTGGATTCTTGGTGAAGAAGGAGCGGCTACTTCTTCATTTGACGAAAAAGAGCAATCTCTTATAGAGGAATTTCTGTTCAATGGTGGAAAATTATTTATTTCTGGATCAGAAATTGGATATGATCTATTTGAAAAAGGTAATATTAAAGATAAACTTTTTTATGAAAAGTATTTGCGAGCTGAATACAAGGTTGATGCCGTAGGTGGCAAACAGGAAAACTATAATATAATTGGAACTCCAGGCGCTTTATTTGATGGATTAAATTTTTCTTTTGATGATGGAACTCATGGGACTTATGATGTGGATTGGCCAGATGGAATTAAACCAATTTTAAATTCTGAAATTAATTTAAAATTCGAAGGAGTTGATTATATCGAACAAGGTGGTGCTGGAATATCATTCAGAGGTGAATTTGGTGGGAGTCCATTATCTGGGGGACTAGTTTATATCTCTATAGGCTTTGAAAGCATATATCCAGAAGAGACAAGAAATGAATTAATGGGTCGAGTTATGAATTATTTAGACGATCCATTAGCATCTATAGACAAAAATCAAATAATT
>CEUA01233726.1_pt1 | contig 13150 bp, 11 predicted proteins | sample 361541 | NCBI WGS metagenome assembly CEUA01 (sample SAMEA2623079, study PRJEB7988) | marine metagenome | isolation source: saline water (ENVO:00002010), including
CACTTCCCAAAATTTCTGTGTAGATGCCTATGTACATCTATGCAAAAATCCCTAAATTATTTGAGGGATAAATAATATTATGATATGTTATATCTTTGTGTTTGATTTATAATTTTTTTATATGATTAATAAAATAACAAATTTTTTAAGAAATATATCCACTGATAAGTTTGTTATTATTGCAGTAACATTCCTGTTCTATTCTATAACTTATATAGGCTCTTTAGCAGTTTTTAACATTATTGATTTCTTTGCTATACCTATATTTATAATTTTTATATGTTTATTAGAAATAAGTATTATTCAAATAATTTTTTCAAAAAAATTTATAAATGGTTTCTTTAAAGATTTTAAAATATTAAAAAAATTAACCTTAGCTACTACATTATTCATTAATATATTTATTGTAAATCTTGGTTTTAATGATGATTTTATTTCTTTGCCCTTCACCAAGGAACTCTTGGCGATGATTTTCTTTATTATTTTATTTTTAGTAATGTTTAATATTTTAGATGAGTCTCAGAAGGTGCGTAAATATTTTGCTCCTTCTATTTTAATATTTTCACTACTCAGTATTATTATAAATTTTCTAATATATCATGAACCAAGTTATGCTGAATATAATTATGCAGATCAAAAAATGATACCTATTAATAAAAATGAATTAAGATCTTATCCAGAATATGAAAAAAATATTAAATATGAAATAAAATTAAATGACAAACCAAATATAATTATATTAACTTTTGATGCACTTGTTGATGAAAATACATATAAGTTATTAACAAAACGACATAATAAGACATTTATGTATAAAGTGTTTGACGATAGAATGACTCCATTAAAAAATCATTTTTCAGATGAGATTAGCACCAGACATTCCTTAGCGTCACTATTAGCACTAACACCAGAATTTACATATACTTTGCCATTTTCACATGAAGCTAGAAGAGACTTCTCGCCAAGATTTAGATTATTTAATGGTCAAACACCTAGTCCGTTATTTGAGATTTTTCGAAGTAATGGGTATGAGGTCAGTTCTTTTTTTGTAGATAGGCATACATTTGGAACATTCAAGGGTGACTATGTAGATAATTTTTTAACACTACCTGTTAGGGTTGGATACGAATCATCAGTTTGTACCTTAATTGGGCATAGGACAAGATACATTGGTTTTTTTGGATACTGTGAAGTATTAAATAAAGCAAAAAGAATTTTATCAGAAGATATTGTGGCATGGGAAACTTCAATAGGTACAATGGAATTTGGACCTTATTATTTTAAAATACCTCAACCATATGATCTAATAAAAAACTTAGATAATAAAAGTAAACCTCAGCTACTTTTTGGTCACACTGTTTCGCCTGGACATGTTGGATCATTATTTGCCCCAAATTTTAGAAACAAAAGTGATGGTTCATTCAGAAACTATGTTTTACATTATGAAAGCATAGGGAAGTATAATGGGGCGCTTATTGAAAAAATTGCTGACCACCTTGAAAAAACTGATAATAAAAGAGATACGATTGTATATGTTATGGGTGATCATGGGATGAATTTATCTACACGTATGACCTGGACGCAAGATACTTTTGTGGATGAAAAATTTTCATGGGATATTAATCATAATCTAGTAATTGGTAGTAACAAATCACTATGGGTAAACATTAGAGATAAAATTTCTATAAAAGAGGACAAAGAATATATTGTATTGGATGATAGAAGAGGTGATAAATACACCGAGAAAGTACTTGGCCCATCTATGGATAGTGATGATGTTATTATAAGAAAAGCAGAACCATATAGAAGAATTGATAGATATTCAACATATGGAGGGTTCATTTCTGATCACAAATGTGCAAAAAAATCTGTTGAGAATAATCAGGAAAGAGGCTACTCAACACCTCAACTGGTTATGCATGATCTTATAACCTGCTTGTCAGATTATGTAGTTACGCCAAATAATAAAGAGTATATAGAGGATTTTAAAAGAGAAAAAACTCTTCACTCGCAAGCTTATCCTGTTTGTATTCGCTCACACAGTCCATGTTCAAAAGAGTGTATTGAAATAAATGGAAGTTGCTTTGCTGAAGGAAGCGACCCCGTTTCGTATAAAGACCTGATGTATGAATAAAGATATTTAAGAAATAAATTCTTTTACTAAATCTTTAATATATAATGCTCCTACCTCATCAGACTTTCCAATATTAAAAATATGGTTGTCTTTATTAAAATTTTGATTCTTATACTTCTCTAAAGTTTTATCAATTGATTCATTGTAATCCCATATAATCCCAATTTTATCCCTCACATATGCTTCAAATGCTTGTATGCCTAATTCTTTATAATCATTATTTAGAATTTTTTGGGGCGTATTAATAAATAAAACAGGTTTATCAAGTGCAAAAGCATATTCTAAAGAAATTCCAGACCAATCTGTAATTAATAAATCTGAATTGAATAGACTATCATTAGAAACAATACTTTCTTCGTATTTAAATAAACTATTTTCTGAAAATCTTTTTAAAATTATCTGAAGTTTATCGTAAGATATTTTTAATGATTCAGGATGTGGTCTTAAAGTTATTTCAAAACCTTGATTGATTGATGATTGGATAATTTTTTCGGCTAATCCTAACTCAACAATACTTTCTTTATTCCATGATGGAGCAAGCAAAATCTTTTTTTGGCTAGCGGTTGTTGAGTGCATTTTCTTAAAAGTTAAATATTCAGAGATTAAACTGTCTAGTCTTGTATAACCATGCTGAATTAATTCTTTTTTTGGGAGATTGTAAAATTGTTCAGCTTTTCTAATCTCATCGATCATATATTGGCCAGAACAAAAAATTATATCGTAATTATCAAATGATCCCTTTCTGTATGAGCAATTGGGACTCATAAGCGAGTGTTGAGTGTAAATATAATAATTGGTATCAGGTGACTTTTTAATTTGAAAATTATCTATATCTGGCATTGTTGTAATTAATATATAGGTATTGAGTTTTTTAAAGAACCAATCTCTCATATATCCATCGTCTATGAGAAGAGTGGAGTAATTTTGTTCTCCACTATTTAATCCTGGGTCATCTTTATCAGATGTAACATAATAAATTGAAATATTAGAGTTTTTTGCTAGATAATTTAATATCCCTTTAAGATATGGCCAATAATTTTTTCCTTCTGAATAAAAAGTTATTGATTTATCTGACTTTCTTAATGCAACAAAGTCATAGACTTTAATCCATTTACTCAAGTAAGACAGGAGTTTCATGTTTATAATCTACCTACTTTTCTTTATCATTTTTTTTATTAAAAAAAGATTGTATTTTGTAGAAAATACTCCTCGCGTAATAACCTATAACAGCTAGTGAGCCAGCTATTGCAGTAAAAATCAAACTTACAGTGCTGGGATTAATATAAGCATGGGCGTCAATTGGGTAGACAGCAATCAAAATTATTATTGGTATAAATCTAATCATATTGTTTTACATATTATCTTTAAATATTATAAATTGATATAGCTGCACTGAAAATTTAAATATATTGGGTCGGGCATTCCATCAAGTGATTTTATTCATCACCTTCTTTTACAAAAACACCATCAACCATTTTACCCTTACGATTTTTAATATCATCATAAGCAACTGACAGGCATTCTTTTATTGTCAAATTATTTCTTACCATGATGTTAATTAAAACTACCATCATATCTCCAATATCATCACGAATATCTTTACCTTTACATAAGCTATCAGATAATTCTCCTGCTTCTTGTATCAGTTTCATGTATTGATCTTTATCAGTACTACCATCAATAAGATTACGGTCTCTATGCCATTGACCAATTAATTCTTCATAATTTATTTCAGTCATCTTGTCTCTCCCATAATATTTGGTTATTTTCTGTAAAGATTTGGGCCCGGGAGGACTCGAACCTCCGACCAATGGATTATGAGTCCACTGCTCTAACCAACTGAGCTACAGGCCCGAAAAATAAAACTATATAATATTCCTTTGAAGTTGCTTTTTTCTTATGTATTTCTGATGATATTCTTCAGCTTTCCAAAAATTAGTTGCTTTTTCTACCGTTGTTACAATTTTATTGTTATACATAGATTCATTTAGTAATTCAATTTTTTTTACACTTAACTCTTGTTGGGAATCATTCAAATAAAATATAGCTGAACGATATTGTGTCCCAAAATCAAAACCTTGTCTATTAAGAGTTTTGGGGTTATGTATTTCAAAAAAAATATCCAGTAAAGAATCAAAAGTTATAATGTTTGAGTTAAAGGAGATTTTTACAGCTTCAGCATGATTTGTGTTACCCTGGCAGACATCTTCATAGGTAGGATTTTCTTTTGTTCCACCAATATACCCGACTTCGGTTTCAATAACTCCATCAGTCTTAATAAATTTTTCTTCAATCCCCCAAAAACATCCTGCTGCTAAGATTGCTATTTCAGTCATTGTCTAAAAAACTTTTTAGGTTATGTGCTCTTGAAGGGTGTCTAAGCTTTCTTAATGCTTTTGCTTCAATTTGTCTGATTCTTTCTCTCGTTACATCAAATTGCTTCCCAACTTCTTCAAGCGTATGGTCAGTATTCATATCAATACCAAACCTCATCCTTAAAACTTTTGCCTCTCTTGGAGTTAAGCTTGATAGTATTTCCCTGGTTGAATCTGATAACCCTGTATTAATAGTTTCATCTAAGGGCTGTTCAGCATTTTCATCTTCAATAAAATCCCCTAAATGTGAATCTTCATCATCTCCAACTGGAGATTCCATTGATATTGGCTCTTTAGCAATTTTTAATACTCTCCTTACTTTATCTTCTGGCATTTCCATATGTACGGCAAGTTCTTCTGGTGTTGCTTCTTTGCCATTCTCTTGAAGCAGCTTCCGTTGTATACGATTTAGCTTATTTATTGTTTCAATCATATGTACTGGAATTCTAATCGTTCTTGCTTGGTCAGCAATTGATCTTGTTATAGCTTGTCTAATCCACCATGTAGCATATGTAGAAAATTTATATCCTCTTCTGTATTCAAACTTGTCGACCGCTTTCATTAAACCAATATTTCCTTCTTGGATTAAGTCTAAGAATTGTAATCCCCTGTTAGTATATTTTTTAGCTATTGAAATAACTAGCCTTAAATTAGCCTCTACCATTTCTTTTTTAGCATTTCTTTCTTTTAACTCACCAGACCTTCTATCTTTATTAATTTTTTTAATTTCACTAATTGAAATATCTTGATCATCTTCAATGGCTTTAAGTTTCTTTTGAAATTTTGTAAGTTGATTTTCTATACCTTGCTTTTCAGTTTCTGTTAATTTGCTATTTTTAATATATGGTTTTGCAAATTCAAATCCCTGTTTGTTGTTTTTTAGTTCTTGCAAAAGAATCTTTTTGGGTATGCTTAATGAATTAATACAGATTTTTATAATTTCTCTTTCATATTTAGAGATTAAAGCTGTTATTTTTTCTATTCTATTCGTCAATTTTGCTTTAAATAAAGTTGTAAACTTAAAATTAGATGTCTTACTTATTATTTCATTGAAAACTTCTTTGTATCTATCATCTTTCTTTGTTTTGTACATGGTGTATTCAAGATATAAACCAGTTATATCATTTACAGCCTTTACAACTAATTCTTTATCTGGAGAATTATCAACCACTTCTTCATCATCATCTTCTGCATCAGCATCATCAGCAGAAACTGTTTCTGGTTCTTCATTAATATTCTGGGTATTATCTGTTTTTCCTTCTGCAATTTTTAATATATTAGGGCTATTTTCAGGTATTTGATCAGTTTTAAACTCTTCAGAATCCTCAGATTTTATGTCTAATACATAATCTGATATTAATGAATCTATTTCATTTTCATCTTCAATGTTTTCAAATATTTGAGTAAAAAAAGCTGTTGATTCTGGAAACCTTTGTATTGCTTGGTAAATTAATTTTTGTCCTTCTTCAATTTTTTTTGCAATAATTATCTCGCCAGCTCTATTTAGTAATTCAACTGTTCCCATTTCTCTCATGTACATTCTGACTGGATCTGAGGTACGCCCAAATTCTTCATCAAGACTAGATAATACTTCTACAGCCTCATCCTCTGTTATTTCGCTATCATCATCATCAGTAACCTCATCATCATTCATCAGATTGCTCTCTTCAGCTTCCTTAGCTGATTCAAGAACTTTGATTTTTAGATCCGTTATGAGTTTTGTGATTTGTTCTATTTGATCAGGGTCATATTGATTAGTTGGCAGTAAATCATTAATTGCAGAAACAGTTAAATAACCTTGTTTTCTTCCTGTCTCAATTAATATTTTAATCTCTTTCTGTTTGCTTTTAGATAAATTTGAATTCGCCATAGATATTAAGTTGCCCAAAAATGATGTATTATATCATCAATATTATTGTATTAAACATATAAATTGGTCTCACTGACTATATAATAAGGTAGCTTTAGAGGTTATTCAATTATTTAAAATGACAGAATTATCAACCCCAGTCTGCGATTTTGGTAAAAAAGCATATGATTTTGAGTTAAAAGGTACTGATAATAAGATTTGGACCTTAAGTGATTGTCGTGGCGAGAAAGGACTTTTAGTTATGTTTATATGCAATCATTGTCCTTATGTAATAGCTATACTTGAAAAACTGGTTGTAGAAACAGATGTGCTCGCAATGAAAGGCATCGGTTGTGTTGCAATTAATCCAAATGATTATATTTCTTTTCCTGATGATTCTTTTGAAAATATGGCTAAAGTTTCAAAAAAACATGGGTTTGGCTTCCCATATTTAATTGATGAGAATCAAGAAATTGCCAAGAAATATGAATCTATATGTACACCAGATTTTTTTGGATATAATAAAGATCTCGAGCTTCAATACAGAGGAAGGTTTGACGATAGGGGCATAAAAAGTGTCATTAATCCAAACCAGAGTGATTTATTCAAAGCTATGTTTGCTGTTTCTAGAACTGGCAAGGGACCGACTGAACAACAACCAAGTATAGGTTGTTCTATTAAATGGAGAAAATAAGTTTTATCTAAACGAATTATGAAAAAAACGGATTTATCAAATGCTATTCGATTCTTAAGTCTGGATGCTGTCGAAAAAGCAAAGTCAGGTCATCCAGGGGCTCCAATGGGCATGGCAGATATAGCAAATGTTTTGTGGAATAAATTCCTTAATCACAACCCAAATAATCCATTATGGATAAACAGGGATCGTTTTGTTTTATCTAATGGACATGGATCAATGCTTTTGTACTCATTATTACATTTAACTGGCTATGACCTTTCAATTAAAGATATAAAAAAATTTAGACAATTTAAGTCAAGGACGCCTGGTCATCCAGAATGTGATATGACTCCTGGTGTTGAAACAACAACAGGGCCGCTTGGGCAAGGTATTGCAAATGGCGTTGGCATGGCAATAGCAGAAAAATCATTAAGCAAAGAATTTAACAAGAAAAATATGAGCATTTTTGACCATCATACATATGTTTTTGCTGGCGATGGGTGTCTAATGGAAGGAGTTTCCCATGAGGCATGCTCGCTAGCTGGAACCCTTGGATTAAATAAATTAATAGTAATATATGATATGAATAAAATATCAATTGATGGTGATACTTCACTGTCTTTTACTGAAAATATTAAGAAAAGGTTTGAATCATATAATTGGAATGTAGTAGATAAAGTTGATGGTCACGATTTTACTTCTATTGAAAAATCTATTAAAACTGCAAAATCACAGACTAATAAACCTACAATAATTTGTATGAGAACAAAAATTGGTTATGGGGCCCCAAATAAAGAGGGAACGGGCTCTGTACATGGTGCTCCACTTGGGGCAGAAGAAGTTGAGCTAACTCGTAAAAACCTTAAGTGGAAACATAAACCATTCGAGATTCCAGCAGATATATATAAAAGTTGGGACTTTAAGAAGAAAGGGCAGAGTCTTGAAAATAATTGGAATGATAAATTTAAGAAATATCAAAAAATTTTTCCAAATGAAGCCAAAGAAATTTTAAGAAGATTTAAACAAAAGTTAAATAAAAATATAGATAAAACAATATCTAATTTATTGTTGAAAAAACATGATGCTATGGCAACGAGAAAATCATCGCAAGTTGTTTTAGAGAATATAGCGCCACATATGCCTGAGTTAATTGGAGGGTCAGCTGACCTTAAAGAATCTAACTTAGTATTTTGGTCTGGTTCCAAACATTTATCTAATGGTGATTTTTCAGGTAAATATGTCCATTATGGAGTTCGAGAATTTGCTATGGGAGCAATAAGTAATGGGATATTTTTACATGGAGGGTTTCGCCCCTACGCTAGCACCTTCCTTATATTCTCTGAGTATGCAAAAAATGCAATCCGTATGTCTGCTTTAATGCATCTACCAATAATCTATATTTTTACACATGACTCAATTGGATTAGGGGAAGATGGACCAACTCACCAAGCTGTGGAACAAATGACATCCTTGAGAATAATTCCTGGAATGAGCGTATGGAGACCAGCAGATTTAGATGAGACTGCAATAGCATGGCAGAACTCTTTAAAACAAATGTCAGGGCCATCTTCAATTGTATTATCTAGACAATCTTTGCCAGAAATTACTAGAACTAAAAAAGAAAAGGACCTTATAAATAATGGCGGATATATAGTTTTTGAGCCAGATAAAAAATTAAATGCAATAATAATATCTTCTGGGTCAGAACTTCACATATCTATTGATGCAGCAAAAAAATTAAAACAAAAGAATATAAATGTTCGGGTAGTTTCTATGGTTTGTATGGAGAAATTTTTGCAACAGAATACTTCATATCAAAACAAGGTGCTCCCACCCAATGTAGATAATATCTTAGCTGTAGAAGCAGGAATAGGAGATTGTTGGGATAAGTTTATTGGGAAAAGAGGAAAAACAATAGGTATGAAATCTTTTGGTTTATCTGCACCTGCTAAAGATGTATTTAATCATTTTGGATTTACTACTCAAAATATTGTTAACGAAATTAATAAATTAATTAAAAAAAATAGGAAAGTAAAATGACTATAAATGTGGCTATTAATGGGTTTGGACGTATAGGAAGAAATGTGTTTAGAGCAAATTATGAAAATGGATTTTCTAAAGATATAAATATTGTGGCGATTAATGATTTGGGTGATGCAAAAATAAATGCACATTTACTCAAGTTTGATACTGCCCATGGTCCTTTTTCGAAAAGCGTAGATATCCAAGATAATAAAATAATTATTGGGGGGAAGGATGAAGTGATGGTTTTATCTGAAAGGGATCCCTCAAAACTACCTTGGGGAGATCTCAATATAGATGTTGTTCTAGAGTGTACTGGTTTCTTTGCATCAAAATCTGGATCTATGCAACATCTAGATGCTGGCGCGAAAAAGGTTTTAATATCTGCTCCAGCAAAAGATGTTGATGCCACTATAGTATATGGCGTTAATGACAAAACTTTAGATAAATCACATAAAATTGTTTCTAATGCTTCTTGTACGACAAATTGTCTAGCAACATTAATTAAAAATGTGCATGAAGAGCTAAATATTGAATATGGGATTATGACAACTATACACTCATATACCAATGATCAAGTTTTGACAGATGTTTATCATACTGACCTTCGCAGAGCTAGATCAGCAACACAATCAATGATACCGGCTAAAACAGGAGCAGCATCTGCAGTTGGCCTTGTTATGCCTGATTTAAATGGCAAACTTGATGGTTTTGCAATACGTGTACCGACAATAAATGTCTCACTTGTTGATTTATGCTTCAATGTTTCTAAGAGTTCTTCTATTGATGAAATTAATCAAATAATTAAAACTGCCTCAGAAACTAATTTATCTGGGATTCTTGGGTATAATTCTGAACCGCTTGTATCAATAGATTTTAATCACTCATCATATTCGTCTGTATATGATGAAAGCTTAACCCGTATCATGAATGATAAGTTTTTTAAAATATGCGCTTGGTATGACAATGAATGGGGGTTTTCGAACAGAATGCTTGATGTTGTAAAGGTACTTGCAAATATTTAATGTTAAGAACACTAAGAAAATCAAATATTAAAAATAAAGTAGTTATATTAAGACTTGATTTAAATGTGCCCGTATTTAATAACAAGATACTGAGTGATTTCAGGATAATTAAATCTATACCTACTATCGAATATTTACTAAAAAATAATAATAAAATTATAATCATATCTCACTTTGGTAGACCTAAAGAGGGAGAATATGTTAAGGAATATAGTCTTGAAAAAGTATCAAAGCACCTTTCATCAAAAATTAATCTAGAAGTAAAACTTGTAAAAGATTGGACTAATGGAATAAATTTTACAGATAGTAATGTTGTAATGTGTGAAAATATTAGGTTTCAAAAAGGAGAAAAATCTAATAGTGCTACTTTATCTAAACTAATAGCAACCTTGGGAGATGTATATGTTTTTGATGCATTTGGAGTTGCGCATAGAAAAGAAGCTTCGACATTTGGTATAACTAGTTTTATTGATAGTTATGCAGGTCTACTTATAGAAGATGAGATTAAAAATATTAATAAATTAGTAAAACACGGAAAATCACCACTAGTTACCATAATATCTGGAGCTAAAGTCTCAACAAAAATAAATTTAATTAATAATTTAATAAATAAAACAGATTATATGATAATTGGAGGAGGTATCTTAAATACATTTCTTGCTGCATTAAATTATAATATTGGACTATCATTATATGAAAAAAGCTTTGTTGATGAAGCTAAGAAAATTATAGAAAGTGCTAATTTTAATAAAATTATTTTACCTATTGATGTGGTATGTTCGGATGATAGACAGCCGGATAACCCTCAAAATAAACTCATTTCTATGGTACAATCATCAGATAAGATACTTGATGTTGGTAAAAAAACATTGAACAAATACACTGATATTGTTAAAAATGCAAAAACAGTTTTTTGGAATGGACCATTGGGATATTTAGAACAAAAACCCTATGATTTTGGAACAATACAATTATCAAAAGCTATCGCATCTGCAAATAACTTTTCTATAATTGGAGGCGGCGACACTATCCCAATAATAGAAAAATTAGGTATTGAGGACGATATTTCTTGTTTATCTACTGGTGGTGGCTCTCTTCTAAAGTATATTGAAGGAGAAAAGCTGCCAATACTTGAAAAGCTTGGGAATTATGAGCAATGAGAAAAAGAACTAAAATAATAACAACACTTGGGCCAGCATCCTCTTCACCAAAAATAATAAAAAACCTAATAACAGCAGGAACTGATGTATTTAGAATCAATTTATCACATTCTACTATTGGAGAAATAGAGAATATTATTGATACATTAAAAAAAGCATCTGCTCAATTAAAGAGACCTGTTGCAACATTAATTGATCTTCAGGGACAAAAAATTAGAATTAAAGGTTTCGCAAATAAAAAATTTATAAAACTAAATCCAAACTCTGAATTTATTCTTGATGCAACATTAGATGATAATAAAGGTAGCCAAAAATCTGTTGGAATAACCTATAAAGATTTATCAAAAAATGTTGAGGTTGGAGATAACTTACTATTAAGTGATGCGGTAATAAAGCTAGAAGTTACTAAAATTTTTAAAGAAAAAATATATACAAATGTTGTTAGAGGTGGAAAACTTAAACCATTTCAGGGTTTAAATAAAAAGGGAGGAGGCTTATCTCTGAAAGGTATAACACCTAAAGACATAAAGGATTTAAAGAATGCACTAAGTTTAGATATAGATTATGTGGCTGTATCTTTTGTCAGAGATGATAAAGACATAAAGGACATTAAAAAAATCATTGGTAAAAAACCTATTGGCGTTATAGCTAAAATAGAAAGAAATGATGCCCTTAAAAATATTGATAAAATAGTTAAGGCAAGTGATGGGTTACTAGTTGCAAGGGGTGATTTGGGAGTTGAAATTGGAATTGAACAATTACCCGCTGTACAAGATATGCTAATAAGAAAGGCAATTTCATATGATAAAATTGCCATAGTTGCCACACAAATGATGGAGTCAATGATAAATAATACAGTTCCTACAAGAGCTGAGGTGTTTGATGTTGCAAATGCAGTAACATCAGGTGTTGATGCAATAATGTTATCAGCAGAAACCGCTATAGGTCATTATCCGGTTGAGGTAATACAAGAAGCTAGCAGGATTTGTGAGATAGCTGAAAAAACAAATACAAAAACTCTTGAAATCAATAGAGAAGAACAAAATTTTACTTCAGTAGACCAGATTATTGCAATGTCCGCAGTTTATGGTGCGCAAAATAAAGACATAAAAGCAATAGCTGCTCTAACAGAAACAGGGTCAACACCACTATGGATGTCAAGAATCCAGTCAACTATCCCAATATACGCAATGACTAAAAATGATAGTACCAGTAGAAGAATATGTCTTTTAAAGGGAGTTTATTCAATAAAATTAGATACGATTGAACATGATCATGCGAGAGCCAATAAACAGGTTATAGATCTAATGTTAGAAAAAGGTGCTGTAAAAAAAGGTGACTTAGTAACAATAACTAAAGGTGATTTAATGGGAACCAGTGGTGGCACAAATGCACTAAAAATAGTCAAAGTGGGGAGTCTTATTGATGTTTAATTATATTTTTAAAATGGAGCTTGTATGGATAAAAAACTTTTAAAAGAAACTGCTGAAAAAATGATGCTAAAACCAAAAGGCATAATAGCTATGGATGAAAGTACGCCAACAATCGCAAAAAGATTTGCGTCTATTGATGTTGCAGATAACGAAGAAAACAGAAGAAGATACAGAGAGCTTATAATAACAACTCCTAACTTATCAAACTATATAAGCGGAGCAATCTTATTTGATGAAACATTCCACCAAGAAATGAGTACCGGTATGTTATTTAGAGACTATATGAATTCTATTGGGATATTACCAGGCATAAAAGTTGACGCTGGTGCAAAAGATTTTTCAAATCACCCTAATGAAAAAATTACCGAAGGGCTTGATGGTCTAAGAGATAGGCTTATTAAATATGAATTACTAGGAGCAAAATTTTGTAAATGGAGGGCTGTAATTACAATTGGTGAAAATATGCCTTCTGATGC
>CEUA01463374.1_pt1 | contig 13137 bp, 14 predicted proteins | sample 361541 | NCBI WGS metagenome assembly CEUA01 (sample SAMEA2623079, study PRJEB7988) | marine metagenome | isolation source: saline water (ENVO:00002010), including
CGACATCAGCCCAGGAAAACAAGAGCTCTTGGAAGAACTGCGTTGGATGTTGGAGGAGTTTCGAATATCTATATTCGCCCAGGAGATTGGTACAAGTTCCCCCATTTCGGCCAAACGCCTTGAAAAACAAATCAAAGAAGTCGAGAATACGCCGTGATAAAATGTATCATCTTTGACCTTTGCGACACCATCGTGAGAACCGCGGGGGTCAATGGACTCGACCGCCTCAACAGTAACCCGATCAATATCCAAAAGATGAACGATTGGTTTCACATTAACCCCTCGTTTAAATCCTACGAACGCGGCGAAATCAATGTGTCCTCTTTCGTAGATATATTTTCTGAAGAATTTAATATCGTAGACGATAAAGAAACATTTTGTAAGAACTATGAGTCCTTAGTTTTACATGAAATAGAGGGCGTCGAGGCCATGATCAGATACTGGAGCGAAAGATATCCCTTGTATGCGCTATCTAATAACAATCCTCTTCTTTGGAACGGCATTCAAAAGTGTTGCACCATTTTAGATTGTTTTTCCGGTGTGTTCCTATCACACGAAACAGGACTGCTAAAACCCGAGGCCGAAGCTTTTAAATCCGCCTTAGATGCCATCGGTTGTCGTCCTGAAGAGGCGATCTTCGTCGATGACAATCCGGGATGTATATCAGCCGCACGTCTGCTCGGAATTTGGAGTGTTCGATTTGATAATACGGAAACCGTAACAAAAGAAATCCGGAACATCACCAAGAAGCAACTTGCTTAAGAAACTAAGTTTAGTAAGTTAACTACTATGGAAGCGATAATACTAACGACAACGATCTTAATCATGTTAGCCGCATTCGCCGTCAAGTATTTTGCTGCTAAGTCAATAGCCCACATGAAGTTTCAAATTGGGCAACAACAGCAAGTTACCGGCGAAGCAAAGGGACGCCTAAAGAGCGTAGAAAACAAGAAAAAAGTACTCGAAAAAAATAGAGATATTCTTTCCAAAAAACGATCTAAACTTTCTAAAAAACTTGCGGCGCTCACCGCAGAGTTGGACGAACTGGAACAAGAAGAAGCAGAGCGCCAACAAGAAGATGAATAGCCGCTACGGAAAGCGCCGAAAAAAACTCACTTCAAACATTTTCCGACAACCACTTAAAACACTTCTCGTATCCAACTCCACCTTCAGCTTCAGGGCCCTCATATTCAGCAGTCCAGGCCCCGTCGTAACCTACTCCTTGGAGCAGGTTTACTACGTGACTCAAATTGATTTCGCCACTTCCTAATTCTGCCCCCTTGTAATTCTCTCTGGAACCTACACCGTCCTTCATATGAACATGAAAGACGTGCGGGGCCAACATCTCATAAAACCGATCAATAGAAGACAGCTCGTGACCAAACCACCTATAATTCATTGTATCCAAATTTACGCCCAAACGATCTGAACCCACTCGTTCGATCAAACTTAACTGCCAATCTCCGTCGTTGGTGGTTATTCCATGATTGTCTAAAGCGATACGCGTGCCACTTTCTTCCAGAACATCAGCACAACGCTTGAACGCTTCCAACATCATGCCGTCCCATTGATCCTGAGGAACCTGGTCGTCACGATTCCATCCACCATCCGAGCGAGCAATATCACAGCCCGTTAATGGAATCACCTTACAACGCTGGCAATAACGTTCTATCTGCATTTCTAAATCTGCAGGGTCCGCCTGTAGAAAATCATTGCCGATTTCAACGGCAGAAATTTTCATGCCATAACCATCGAGCATTTCCCTAACTTCTTCGGCTCGGTTGGCACCGTCAACTAAATCATCTACCCATATATCGCTCGCCCGAACCTCACAAGATTTAAATCCTATTTCACTTGCCCGACGAACAAAACCCTCCAGATCGTAGCCTGGCCAATTATAATGGATAGCACCCAATTGGGGTTCAGACATAAAGACAATCCCCTTATTCTACAATATCTATTAATTCAACCTCAAAAATCAACGTCGACCCCGGCTTTATGATGCCTCCAGGCGGCGGACTGTTGCCGTAGCCCAGTTCGGATGGAATAACCAAGCGCGCCTTGCCGCCAACTTTCATCATTTGCAAACCTTCGGTCCACCCCGCTATAACCTGATTTAGCCCAAAGGTAGCAGGCTCGCCGCGTTTTACAGAGCTATCAAAAACTTCTCCGCTTATAACTGAACCGGTATAGTGCACCGTAACGCGGTCCGTCGACTTAGGCTGCGCTCCCGAACCTTCTTCTAAACTGACATATACTAAGCCGGATTCCGTTTTTTTCGCTCCATCTTCAGAGGCGGCCTGGTCTATGTATTCCTGACCCTTCTGGACCTCTCCAACTGACTGCTCTGCCTGACGTTTCTGAACGTTCTCGAAACGCTTTTGTAGATATTCATTCAGTCCCGGACCAAATTCCTCAAGCGAAACGTCGGGATCCGCTTCGAGCATACCGGCTGCAAAACCGGACGCGATAAGATCTACTTCATCCTGACTAAACTCACCTTTAAACGTACCCAACGTATTTCCGGCTACGCTCAAACCGAGAGCATAAAGCCGTTTTTCTTCCTCAGTCTCGGGCTTAATATCCTGCTGTTCCGCCCCACAAGCTATTACCAAAACCACAGCACTGAATATGCTCAGTGTCTTGTTCATGGAAATTCCTCTCGAATAAATTCAATGTTCAGAAAACTACGCTTTTCATTCACCGCATAACTAAACGCGTAGTCTGCAAGTTAGGTATAAGTACGTAACGTCGCCAGAGATAAAATGCTGTGTATCGGTCAGGACAAAAGAAACGCTGCCCCTCACAACCAACTAAGCATGATCCTTCATTACGTGACTACGAAGAGCATCCTCCCCAAAATCGTTCTGGGCATCCCGCCAAACTGCATGAATATGATTAGCATCATTTTGCGTATTGTCATATTCAGCCAAATACTGCTGACTCTGAATCCTGTAATAATGAGCCTGACCCAGTTCGCCGCTACCGGCCCACGCAAAACAAACTCCCTCCCATCCCATTTCTCCTATGTTCCGGCTCGTCGCTTCTGCGCAAACTTTAGGCAAACGACCGACATACACATCCACTAACGCTTTCAATATTTCACGCTGGCCCATAGTCATTTGAGCTACAGAAAGTCCTTCAGGACGAACTTCCCCTCTAAGAAACGGTGCATTTGTCGTAAGTATATCCGGCGGGGCTTCAGACGAAACAAGTGCCTCATCTTGTTGACTCCCATCGAGTTCGTGAAACAATTGTCGGCCTAAATCTTCCTCTTCCTTAAGAGCACGCAACCCAGCTCTTTCGCCATGGCGCACGTGCGCGGGGTTAGAACCAAAAAACAGCGGGGTCGGGCCTACAATTTTATCGTCAACTAACGTGTGGTTTATCGACACATGATGGCCTTCAAAACGCCATCCCCACGTTTGGCTCCCACCCGGAACACCAAAAATACTCAAATAATATAATTGCGGATCTCGAGAAAATTTACCCGTGGGACCTTCGATTTCACGCAGTATGCTCTCTAACGAAATTATGGTTTCAACCTTCTCGAAACCCTTTGGACTGACCCCTAATTGAATTAATTTTTTCGCACATTTTAGTTCTAGAGAATCCATATCCCTTAAGGGTAATCCCAAACGATCCCGAGGAATATAATGCCAGTTAGTTCGTTCGCTTTTATCAGAAAAATCAAGCATGATCTTAGACCGCTTTTCATCATCTGAAACAGCGAGAAATTCTTGGGCAGCAAGAGACATCCGCGCTGCTAATTCACTACACATGGCTACCTCCAATTTTTATTCGATACCTACAACACGCATCGATAAATCATCAAAAAGATCTATCGTTGTGTAGGGTTCCTCCAACTGAGCAACAGCCACTCGCACAAACTCTAATGGCTCAGGGCCAGGGTTATAAATTCCGTGTGCCTGGCCTATCCCCTGCCAGGTCAATGATCCGGAACCTACGGTAAACGTTTTATCGTCAACAGTAACCAACCCATTTCCATTCACAACTAAAAAAATCTCTTCTAAAGCATCGTGGTAATGATAACCCACAGAGCTTTCGGGTCCTAGGATAGCATGATCAAGAAAAGTCCAAGTACTCAAAAATATTTCAGGCTTTAAAACGTGTCGTGTGGCAATCCTCCCACAGCCTCCATGGATAGCATCTCGCCATTTCAATTCTTCTGGATCAAATTTACCCGAAAACAAATTAGAATTCGTGCCAGTGTAACTCGTCTCAACTGCAGCAGTCAGTATAATAGCATTATCCGTACCAAAATTGGTCACTTTATGTCGAGAATTAATCGGACCGATAAAATAAGCCGGCTGATCTACTCCCTTATCTTCTTCCAAAGCACTAAGACAACTATTTTCGTTTAAGCCGAACCCAACTCTCCCCTCCATTACAAGATACCCTCTTTCCACGCTAGGAGAGCAGGTATCAAACTGAAGATTACAACCCGGCTCGATTTCAACATATTCTAAGCTATGCCACGGCGTCTCAAATGAAACTCCCTTTAAGATACTAAGCGGGCTGGTTTCGCCCTTCATTGATTCAAGATTATAATGATTCACGAAAACCTCACATGCTTGGGTCAATGGGGTCGAAAGTTCGAATCCTTTCACCGCAACTAATTCCGCGCGTTTACGGCCGTCCGATGACCTTCGATGCCCATCTGCTTCGCGTCAATACTGCATTTTTGAAGCAATTACCTCTGTATACTCAGTGTGTCCACTGTCCAGACAAAATCTTAGTGTTTAACCGTTCTTACGGCAAGTCGGAGTGGCTGTAGGAAATGTGAAGTTGGTTTTAGCGTACAGTATATTATTCGCCTACGGCAAAGAGAAAGCCCCCAGCTAATTGCGCGTTAACCGAGGGCTCAAAATTTTTAGAATACAAACTATTTTACGTTTAACCTGATTTCTGATACAAGTATTTGAAAAACAAAGAATATCAGATTCTTGATGTCGACTACATGATTGATCCAGTACCCCTTCATCAACTTAGCCTCTCGATAAGCACTGCGAATGAACAAAAATAATAGCGACCTGCTCAAGCTAGTTCAGAAAGAATTGCTCGTCAATAAGCCGTTAAAGGTCAAAATAACAATAAAATTGCCAATAAGCACCGTGAATAGAGTCCATCATCGGTCTATTCGATAAGAAGGCAAAACGAGCTATATGGTTTATTTTATCATGCTTAGGTCTTACTACGGTTCGTATAAACGTCCATACGTGCCCTATGATGATTCCCGGTCATAATGAATTCCCATGACGACTAATCGGTCGGATAATCTCCGGAAAGATGCCTCCACGACTTAACTTTAGCTCCGTCGTCCGTCAAATGACCCAAACAAAACACAACCTTCTCTGTTCCATCAATGATTGCAGAGTGAGTTCCTGAAACTACTTCCTGACCATCATAAATAGTGTTAAAATCTCCCATAGAAATATCCGCACCGAGAGTAAATTCGATGGTTTCTGTTTTATCAGCTTTATCATCCGAAGGTGTTTTGTGTTCAGGTGCGGCACTTTGCCAAACGAAATCGTCCGATAGAAGATCATTTATCTCAGACGAGTCCTTGTCGTTCATACATTTGCTCCAAGCCGAAATGACCCGATGAAAGGTTAATGGCATTTTAATATCTCCCCTTTATTTATTACAGTGAAAAGATTTTGGTATCATACTGTTTATAATCCAACCTTTACAGCTCAAAATGCATGTCTCATCGAATATATTAAATTCAGAGACTATGACATACACCCGACCAATAGTCGAAATATGCATAACAAAAACAACCCTATGGTCGGAATTTTTTTATCGTTAACCAAGTAAAAAAAAGAGTTGGAAAACATCGATCAGATTTGTTGCAAGAAACTAACCTTACCCGCCGCCTACGTTTGTCATGGTTGACAACTTGTAATGAGTTATACTAAATAACCGCACATAGCTGATAAACAACTACGGAGTTTCTATGACTACTGATACAGAGCAACAACTTGTAGAATCTATAGCCCGACTACCTCGCATTCCTTTGGCTTCGGTTCGTCCTACGCCATTAGAACATCTTAAGCGCTTAAGTAAAAGTTTAAGTGGACCTCCCATTTATATAAAAAGAGACGACCTTACCGGTTTGGCTATCGGAGGAAACAAAACGCGGATGTTTGAATTTTCCCTGGCAGACGCATTGTCAAAAGGTGCCGACACCATAGTAGCCGGCTCTGCAGTCCAAAGTAATTATTGTCGCCAGTTAGCAGCAGCCTGTGCTAAGCTGGGTCTGGAACTGCATTTAGTTTTAAGACCCGTTCGGGCGGCGGATAAAATGGATCAGCAAGGAAATAACCTTTTGCAACGTTTGCTTGGAGCACACGTGAGCATTATCGAAGAATTTGACCATGCCTCGCAAAAACATGCTATCGAGCAGAAAATTGAAAAACTTAAAAAAGAAGGGAAATCTGTCTACTGGCCCAGACAGGAGGATACGGTCGATTTAGATGCTATCGCTTATGCTGAATCAGCCTTGGAAATATACCAGCAATGTCGCACACTTAACATCTCTCCATCATACATTTACATGGCAGCTCTTGATACAACCCAGGCTGGTGTTGAACTCGGATTGGCCTATTTAAATAGTGAAATAAAAGTACGAGGGTTTTGCCCACTCAATAATGTTCCCCACCGTCACGATGATATAGCATCTATGGCAAACAATGGAGCAAAACGCCTTGGACTCAACGTAGAGATAAAACCAGATCAAATCAGTAATGATGACAGCTATGTAGGCGAACGCTACGGTATTCCTACAGCAGCAGGATTAGCCGCTATACGCACTGTGGCAAGATCCGAGGGGATTTTACTTGATCCGGTATACACGAGTAAAGCAATGGCTGCTCTTTTCGAACACATTAAGACCGGTGAGGTAGACCACGACAAACCTATTATCTTTCTTCATACCGGCGGTAGCCCGGCTCTCTTCGCTTATGCTGAGGATGTTTTGTACGGTTAAACTCGATAGATAATTTAATTGGAACTCTTTATTCTATTCGCCGTTTCCTTTTTCACATCTATCTTTACGGCCGTGATTGGCGTGGGCGGTGGCACGCTACTGATTTCAACCATGCCGATCTTCTTTCCCATTTCGGCTGTTGTGCCCATTCATGGCGCAGTACAATTCACAGCCAATGCCAGTCGGACTATTTTTAGTTTAAGGCAAGTCAAATGGTCGTTCGTTTTTCCTTTTGTTGCCGGCGGCATATTAGGTGCCTCAATTGGAATGCAGTTCCTTAATCAAATACCTCCCTCCTATGCACCAATATTGCTCGGGAGTTTCATTCTTTTATTCACCTGGACACCGAAAAAAGTAAAAATATACCCGATTCCCGGCCGATTTTTTTCCATGGGTCTAACGCAGACATTCCTATCTCTCTTCATAGGAGTTACTGGCCCTCTAACCAACGCCTTTCTTCTGAGAGAAGGACTAACCCGGGACCACCTGGTAGCAACTCACGGAATGTTGATGACGGCCACACATTTGCTAAAGGTGTTAGTATTCAGTTTTATTAGCTTTTCGTTTGTAACACATTGGAAGGCTTTATGTGTTATGATGATCGCAGTAACTTTGGGGTCTTATGTTGGAACTTTTTTTCGGGGAAAACTTCCTCAACATATGTTTGAAAAACTACTGAGAATTGTGATAACTATACTTGCTCTGCGTATGATCTTTTATGCGCTATCAGGAGATTTAAGATGAATGAAATTGAACAATGTATCATGGAAATAAAAATATACGGATTCACTATTTTAGATGGAGTTGTCAGTACCGAAGTCGCGAATCAGATGCGAGAGTCACTCATACTATGTGAACAAAAAGTTGGAACGGAGCATACACATCGCGGATCCGCTAGCCACGTTTCTAATCTGCCCACGCTGGATCCGATTTTTCATCAATGTATCGATCATCCGCGAACCCTTCCTATCCTTGAACACTTTCTAGATAAATCCATGATCCTCGGTAGCCTGAATTCGCGTATAGTGCGACCTGGTGATGACTATCAAAAATTACACAGTGATATTCCCGCCAATATGCTAAATATGGAATCCCCCGTGATGATGAACACCGTATGGTTATTGGACGATTTTAGTCCCGCCATAGGCGGTACTCGAGTAGTTCCGGGGTCCCACCTTAGTGGATTAATTGAGCCTCCACCTGATTTTGATGTAAAACATATTGTCCAACCAAGTGCCCCTGCTGGATCCGTGATTGTGTTTAATGGACAATGCTGGCACGGGGGCGGGGCCAATACAAGCGACCAAAACCGTCACGCGTTGTTCGGGCACTATCGTAAGCACATGCTATTATTTCAGCTCGACCCCCATGACGGTTTTCCAAAAGAATGGTTCGATAATTTAACCCAACGACAAAAAGGGCTCATGCGAATGACACATGGCCAAGGATTAGGCGCCATGCACGCATCAGACTCCCATTTTCACTAACCGACACTCATTATCTCCCGGGACCATCTAATGAATCATACCACACCCGAAATGCTTGATGAATCAACTATTCAACTCTTCCGTCAACGTGGATTTGTGCGCATTCCTGACGTAATCACCAAGGAGGAAGCAGAAAGTTTTCGAATGGCCGCGTTAGACGCAAGCAAACAATCTGACCCATATAAAATTCGCCCTGTTTTTAGTCAGCACGTAAACGTCTGGCGTGAACACAAAGACATGAGTGAACTAACCCTGCACCCAAACGTGGGAGCCATTGCACAAAAATTAGCGGGGGCTCCTATGCGGCTTTGGCACGATCATATTTTAATCAAAGAGCCACAGAATGAAGTGGCCACAGAATTTCACCAGGACCAACCATACTGGCCACATTCGAATTCTCCCAATGCACTCTCTGCCTGGATCGCATTGTGCGACGTACCTGTTGAGCGCGGATGTATGAGTTTCATTTCGGGCTCCCATAAACACAAAGATCTTACAGCACAAAACCTTTTGGACGAGCGGGACCTTTTTGCGAAATGTCCAAAGTTAGAGTATGAAGAGCGGGTAACATTACCTCTAAAAGCCGGCGATTGCACCTTTCATCATGCTCTTTGCGCTCACATGGCCACCCCAAATGAAACCGACGAGCCTCGCGTTGCTCACGTAGTTATCTTTATGGATCAGACCACGACATACGTCGAAAAAAATCACGTTATAACCGATCCGCTGGGGCTTCGTCCTGGTGATCTGTTAGAGGGCGATCTTTTTCCGGATGTAGAATCTGCTTAATGGCCAGAAAGGATATCCGAACCATCGCCATCCACTGCGCCGGTTGTAGGTCCCTGCTATATAAATACAGAAAAGGGGGCAACGGCGGACTCGTAAAATGCATCATGGATCGGATATCCCAAGACCAAACACAGGGGGACGGAAAATGCCCAAAGTGTGGGCAACTTTTTGCAAGGAGACAGACGATAGATGGGAAGCCCGTTCATAAAATTATCGGCGGAAAAATTTTTACAAGAGGCATGACGCGTAAATAAAGAGTAAACGAAAATTCGGTTGGCGCTAAATTAAAATCGAAGAAAACAAACTGGGTGAACCTAAAGAATTCGACAAATATGTTTTTCATTCAACGCAATTATTGGAGGTTTTTTTAAGATGGATAATTATCGTATCTACATCGGCACATATTCCGGTGATGGCAGCGAAGGTATTTACGCACACAAACTAGATATGTCGACGGGAGCTTTGACTCAGATAAGCTCACACGGAGAGATTGAAAACCCTTCGTTTTTAGATCTATCTCCAGACGGGCGCTTTTTGTACGCGATAGGCGAGGTGAGCGAAATAAACGGGCAACCAGGAGGTGCAGTAGGAGCCTATTCCATAAATCAAGAAGATGGTTCGCTAAAATATATCAATACAGAATCTACCGTCGGACCAGGCCCGTGCCACTTGAGCGTAGACGCAGAGGGACAGTATGTGTTGGTGGCCAATTACGGAGGAGGAAGCGTAGCGGTACTGCCAACAAAAGACGACGGAGCACTTCTCGAGGCAAGTGACTTCATCCAACACGAGGGATCGAGTGTCAACCCGAACCGTCAACAAGAGCCACACGCCCATTCTATCATGATCGCACCCAACAACCGTTACGCTTACGCGCCTGACTTGGGCATGGACAAGATTATGATTTATAATCTTGACCTGGAAAAGGGAAAACTACAACCCAACTCGCAGCCTTATCAGTCGGTAGACCCCGGCCAGGGACCGCGCCACTTCGATTTTCATCCAAATAACAAATTCGCTTTTGTTATTAACGAAATTGGAAACACTATCGTCTCTTACAATTATAATGCTGACGGTGGAACGTTGGAGCCCACAGGATCTGTTCCGACTTTACCCGCGGAATTTACTGGCACCAGCCATACCGCGGACATCCATGTGCACCCAAATGGTAAGTTTTTATACGGCTCTAATCGAGGCCACGACAGCCTCGTAATATGTGGCATAGACCAAAACACCGGCCAACTTGATGTAGTTGAACACGTCCCCACCGGAGGAAAAAACCCACGCAATTTTGGCATTGATCCGTCCGGTAGTTTTCTGCTGGCAGCAAATCAAGACACTGGAGATATCTATACTTTTAAAATAAATCCGGAAACCGGATCGTTGACATCCACCGGTCAGGTTGCACACGTTCCGCGTCCGGTATGTATCAAATTCGCATCGGTTAGTTAAGAAGATGTCTCGTCATGTCCGTAGCGTAGCCGTCACGGGGGCACTGGGCAACCTGGGGGCCAAGCTACTTCAACATTTAGCGGCTAACAGTCAAGTGAAACACCTGATTGCATTAGACAGAAAGCCTCCCGAAAAAATGCATCGATCCTCAATGCTTGATTGTGTCGGTGAACGCGATGTTGAGATTGAATGGGTTGAATGTGACTTGAGTGACTGGGAAGATTTACGCTGGCGAGATGCATTTGATCGGTCGGAGGTCGTCGTTCACTTTGCTGCACAGAACCCATACCCGGATGCATCCTGGTCGGATGCAGACACCTCGTTGATAATGAACATAAACACCGCCCACGCGGCAGCGGAAAGTCCTCTTACCAATAGGTATGTTTTCGCCACATCGAATCATGTTATGGGTCAGTATAAAGACGAAAAGATTTCTCCCGGATCGTTGAGCCCGGACCTTGACCCGGGTGTTGGCACGGTATGGAATTCGGGGACCAAGGACATTGATTCAACAAGATACGCTTCGGCCAAGTGGGCGGGCGAGCGCTTGTGTGATTTCTTAGGAAAGCGCTCCGCAAACTCAACTTCGTTCGTTTCCATACGCATTGGCTGGTGTCAACCCGGAGCGAACGAAACCTCGACGTTGTCGGCAACCGGCACACCTACCCTCAAACAAAACCACGCCGAAAACAATAACACAGACCGCTGGTTCAAACAGATGTGGCTTTCAAACCGAGATTTCTGTCATCTGTTCCAACAAGCCATCGAAGCAGAAAGTGATACGTGGCCAAACAACGCAATTATAATTAACGGCATGTCAGATAATGCTGACATGCCATGGGACTTGAAACCAACACGAAAATATTTAAACTATAACCCAATGGACGATGTATTCTCTGAAGAAAAAAACCGCTAAGCCAAGTCTCTTTCCCAAAAAACAAGAGAAGCCCTAAGAAGCTTTCCAAAAAGCTCCAAAGTGACGGGCAATCGCTACGTGCATTTGAATTCCGTAAATCAGAGCGTTGTCATTAAAATCAAAATTGGGTTGGTGCAACATCGGATAGTCGTCCGCACCTTCATCTCGTAATCCCAGGGCAAAGAAAAACGCCGGAATACGTTGACCGTAAAATGCAAAATCTTCGGCACCCATTATAGGACGTTCCAATTCAACGGCTTCGATGCTTTCCCCAAGGACTTCTTCCACAACATGCTCAACAACCGAACGCGCCTTCGGATCGTTATTGGTGGGAGGATAACCATCCTGATTAATAACAAGCTTAGCTTTCGCTCCGTATGCACTCGCCGTGTGCTCTACAACACGTTTAATAAGAGAAAGAGTTTCTTGCCGAGTATCCTCTGTCAGAGCTCTTACGGTGCCTAAAAGCTCTGCAGTCTGTGGAATGACATTACTGGTGGACCCCGCAGAAATCTTACCAACAGTTACAACTACGCTGTCCAGTGGGTCCGTGTTTCGAGCAACTATCGACTGAAGTGCTACCACGATTTGTGAGGCGACATAAACTGAATCAATACCCTGATGTGGAAACGCTGCGTGTGCCCCAAGACCTTCAACCTTTATAGAAAATTCATCGGCACTAGCTAACATGGTGCCCGTACGTAAATAAATCTGTCCTATTTGTAAGTCAGGTGTACCGTGCAGGCCAAAAATTGCGTCAACCGATGGGTTTTCCAAGACGCCTTCTTCACACATTCTTCTACCTCCGGCACCTCCTTCTTCAGCAGGCTGAAAGATGAATTTCACCGGCCCCTTCAACTCGTCCACACACTCACTCAGAACCATCGCCGCTCCGACAAGACACGCCATATGGCCGTCGTGCCCGCATGCGTGCATCTTCCCCTCTACTCTTGACTTATACGCTTTGTTTCCCTCTTCGTTTATTGGCAGCCCATCCATATCAGCTCTAAGTGCGAGACAAGGTCCCCGTAAATCTGTCCCGAGTGTCGCCACAAGCCCAGTTCCTGCCAACCCCTTCTGCAATTGTAGCCCTTTTACATTCTTTAATTTTTCAACTAAAGCGTTGGCTGTGCGGATCTCCGTATACGCTAATTCAGGGTACTCGTGCAAATCTCGACGTAATTCGACAACCTCGTCTAATCGAGCCCTAATACGACGTTCCATTACTTCCATAAAATCACCGTATCTATATTACCAGTTTGTGTAAGACCCATCTCGGCGCCTCAAATGAGGAGCTTCCCAATATTTGAATTCCTGACTGCCGGCCAACTTCTCGTCAAACTCAACACCGAGACCCGCAACTTCGGGAACGATCAACGTAGATCCCTCTAATTCCACCTGCTGTGGAAAGAGATCGTGATCTTGCGAATTACTCTTCTCCCCAGGAGTCACACGATGCTCAAGCCAGGCAAAGTTAGGAA
>CEUA01028966.1_pt1 | contig 13132 bp, 6 predicted proteins | sample 361541 | NCBI WGS metagenome assembly CEUA01 (sample SAMEA2623079, study PRJEB7988) | marine metagenome | isolation source: saline water (ENVO:00002010), including
ACCGTTAGTTGGTGCGTTAGATACTTTTAGATTAGCTTCATCTACTATATTATCTGCGATAACAGTAGCACCGTCAGCTGTAGAGGTTACTTCTCCAGAATGGTTAGGGTGTGTATATACTGTATTATTATCTACAGCCCATTCCATTCCATTACTGGTATATTTAAGGAACTTATCTGTACCTGATGGAGCATTATGTATATCTAACTTAGCTTCAGATATTGTATCATTAGCTATCTTATCGTTATTTACTGCAAGGTTTTGTATCTTAGCCGTAGCTACGGTATTATCCCCTGGAGTAGTAATAGTTAAAGCAGATCCAAACTGTACAATAAATACACTGTCACCACTAGCTATGTTAGCTCCGAATACAATAGTATTAGCATCAACAAGTGCAAATCCCTCTGCAGGTGCAGATGTGCCTGTATTAGCTTTCTGTATTACACCGTTAATACTAACAAGTAGTTGAGCTGCACTAGTTACACTAGCTGCTGAACCTGAGTTACTAGATTCTCTGAGGTCATATGTAGCAATACTACCGTTTAAAGTAGGTGCTCCAGTTCCTCCAGCTGGACATAAGAATAAATATTTAAAATCTCCAGTTGATGTAACTTCCTTCCATGCTGATGTAGAACTGTCATAGACTTTCATCTTGTCAGCATTAGTATCATATACTAAATCACCTTCATTCAGACTAGAACTAGGTTCTCCAGCATTTACACGGTATCTTTCATTAAAGTCATTAACTAATGTTTGAGCGGTGCTTACACCTGTCTCATCCATTACTAACCTATGGAAAGTATAAGTATGTAGTGTAGTAGTTGTTTCTAATATTAAACCTTTTCCTGCAGCATATGTTGTGCTGTTTGACATACCGTTAATAGTCACGGTATTACCAGATCCAGCTCCATTAGCAATTGTTGCTACACCACTACCATTAGAAACAAGGTTACTAGCAAGTGCTTTAACACTAACTATTGTACCTGCTCCATCATTGACATCTGGGTTAGTAGCTGGAAAACTTGTCTCATTAGTAATAGGTACAAAACCACCTACTTCAGTAACTAAAGTTACAATTCTTTCATTAACAGCTTGAGCTGAAGGGAGTTCACTGTCAGTAGCACTTCCGCCAATCGTTGTGACGATGCTTTTGCCATCCAACAAGTTAAGTTCAGCAGTAGTTGAGGTAAGAGCCGTACCACTTGCAAGAATAGATGCAGTACCTGTTTGCATACCAGCCAACGTTGTGAGTTCATTGTCCTTTGGTTGCGAAGTTGCTGCAATATAAGCTTTAGTAGATTGTTGTGAAGGAGGTTTAGTAGCACTATCTGAGGCAAAGTTGTCCTCATCTAGTAAATCAGATGATATAGAATAATTATTAGCACTAGTTGCAATACCATTTAATTTAGTATGGTCAGCATCTGTAAAGACATTACTGTCTGAAGCTGCTTCTACAGCTGTTCTAATCTCTGTATTTGTCTGATCAGCTGTAGCACCATCCTCTACGTTAATCATTGTTCGTAGAGCTGCTGGAGTTATTTCTTCTATAATTCCTGCACCAGATGAATCTCTACCTAGTACTCTATCTGTAGCTGAGACGTTTTGTACTTTAGCATAAGTTACTTGGTCATCAGCTATATGTGCTGTATCTATAGATCCATCAGTATAATGCTCTGAATCTATAGCATCATCAGCTATCTTAGTTCCATCTACAGAATCTGCTGCTAATTTAGCTGTTGTAATAGATCCTGTTCCAAGATCTTCAGCATTTATAGGTTGTTCTTGTATTTCATGTGCAGCAAATAATACTTGTTCAAAGTTATTATTTAAGTCTGCAGCTCTTACAGAACTACCTGCAGCAAAGACAGCTTTAGGATCTTCATCACCTGTGTTTTTACCAACAGCTGTCTCTCTATAAACTCGTACAGTTACTCCAGTTTTAGGAGCACCAGTTGATTCCTGTACAGTACTATCAATACTGGAATTATTAAATGTTATCTTTGCGGGTGAAGTAGATACAGTATATTTAGTTGTTGCCTGAGTTACATTGTTTAAAGATACCTTGACATCTGTAGTTAATAATACAGGAAAGGTATAAGTAAACTCTAAATGGGATCCATTTGGTGTATTGGTCCCATTATCAGTATACGTGGCTGCCATAAGTTTTTAGTTGTTTAAGTTTTCTGTTATCTATTCATTTGTAGGAGGGTAGATGTTTCTTGTTTTCTTCTATTGATTAATGCTTGCTTTTGACGTTCTTTCTCTATCATTGCTTGTATCTCTTGATCATTTTTCATTAAACCCCAAGCTCTTTTACGTGCTTGTTTAAATAATCTATCAATCAAGATATTGTGCATGTAAGCTTTTCTTGGATCTATATCTCTATTACCAGTGTCCCTATCACGATTCATTTGTGCTACGGAACGTATCACTCTAGGATCTTGTGATAGTTTATTAAGTTGTAATTCTAAGTTTTGATCACCAATATATTTTTGGAATTTAGATCTTAAATGAGGACTGTTTGATAAATCTGTTCCGTCAGGACCGTAGTACGTTGACATCTTCAAATCATATCCACTGTCAAATAATAACTTTCTACCTGGACCTTGGTCTAGGTTTAATTGAACAGGACTGAATACATTAAACATTCTAGTCACAAAGTCATATTCACGTACAGGTTGACCATTAAGCATATCATACTTAATAGGTAATGCACCTTCACCAGCGATATTCTCAGTCATTAAGTTTCTATTTCGTATTGCTTCAAACCACCCTGAATTTAATTCTTTCATGTGTGGTGTAAATAACTTACCAAGATCATTCCGTAGACCTGCTAATGGTACTTGATTATTTAGTATAGATGCAATCATTCTATTTTGTTGTCCAGGTTTACCAGAGAATAAATCGACAAATGACTGTAAAGCAGTTAAATATGATTTACTTGTAGCTGACTGTGCAACTACCATTGATATTTTCTGGAATTGATCCTGTGTCCATTCTTCACCCATAAGATCCATATGATCTCCAACATCAGCAACACCTGCTAATATTTGAGCAAATGGTTCTAATGAATCATAACTAACCCAAACACCACCAATATTAATACTTCTAGGTACATAACCAGCATCCATCCAAACTTGACGTTTTTGTCTATCTGTTGGACCATTACCTGTAAGACCACCATTCATAAAGTGCATCCCTGCCATTGTTATAACAGAACCACCTATAGCTAATCTACCTTGTTGTAAGGCTTTAGCATTTAGTAAATCTTCAGCAGTATTAATACCATACCGTTGTACACTAGTTAAATTATCAGGAGTTGCACGTGCTATATCATTAAATTCTTTAACAAGAAAGTTTAAGCCTGGGGTATGTTTTGCTGTTAAAGCGAGACCGTTAACTCCCGTCCTTGCAAATAGGAAAAAAGGTCTAGCCCATGGAGTCTGTTTAAATACTTCATCTAATCCTTTAGCAAATCCTGTAAGATCATTGGTTAATGTAGCTTCCTGTTTTGCAAACAATGTAGCAGCATCTTTAATGTTACCATCTGCATCTAGGATTTCACCCATGAATCTATTTTCAGCATCCCTTAGTACATTAGGTTCAATATCCATCCATTTTCCAGATGTACTGCCTTCCAATGCTTCACGTACTGCTTTCTCTTTAGCTCTTGCACGAGCTAAAATATATCCAAAAGTATCATCAGTTGCAGCCATTACTTTAGTAGAATAAGTTAAGTACTTATTATCATTTAAAGCTCTAGCCATGTTAGCTGTTCTATATATAGCTTTATCAGCATCTGTAGCTCTACCACTATTCTCAGCCCAATCACCATATACAGCCCATTGTTCATCACCTTTACTGTATTCCATAAAACGTGACTTAACTGTTGCTACATCACCAGCCCAATATGCATTTAATCTAGTTTTAAATACTTCAAATGCTTCTGGGATAGCTTCTCTCATAGCATTAACTGATGCCATAGAAGCTCTTAATGTAGCTACATCACCTGTAAATGGTAACCTCATACCAGCACCAACTACTTGAGCTAGTGGTCGTAAGAAAGTTGCTGTAGATGTACCCATAATAGCTCTTACTGGAGTTTTAGGTCCACTAAGAACACTATTAATCATAACCTTATGGAGTTCATTTAATAATACACCAGTCTTAGGTTTACCATTAAATTCACCGCCTTTTAATTTTGCTCTTACCCAGTTATCAAAGTCAGTTAGGTTGTGTATCTCTTTGTTCATAGAGATTACTTCAAATATACCTTTAAATAGATCATCACTAGCATCTTCACCAGCTACTTGAAAGGCTAATCTGAAGGCATCTATCGATTCACCTACCTTAACACTCATGTTTTGATCCACGTATTCCTTCTGAAGTCGTCTAGCTACCGCTGGATTGGCTGCATTTTCCATTCCAATAGCCCTAAATTCAGGGGATTGAAGTAGTTTAGACCTATTAACTTCTGATACCGTAGTAATCAGCTTGTCATATAAGGCTTTTGCAGGTGCATCAATGTCACCAAGGTCAGCAATATCAGCAAGTTCTCTACCAACTAGACCCATATCACGTATTTCACGTAGCAATGAGCCGATTAAAAGGTCAGAAGCTTCTACATATTTAGTAGTAAACTCTAACATTTCCTCTGGCATACCCTCAAAATGAGGCATAGCGTTTTCATAAAACTCTGATAGGTATTCAGCAGGGGATTGATCCATTGCATTACGACCTAAACCAGTTCTATGGAATGCTTCGATAGCATCTCCAGATGTTTCTCTTAAAGTTAAACCATCAGCTTCTAATGAAGCTTTGGTTTCTGCGTATCCAGCATCACTTTTTAATGCTCTATAGACATCATCTAAAGCTTTGTCGTCTAAACCACGACTTGCAGGTGCAGCTTCAAGGTTAGATGGTGTAGAAACAGAGCCAGGAGACCCCTCTTCGGCTCCCCATTCCTCTCTAATTCTCTTTTGTGTACGTTTTACCTCCATCACATTTTCGGTTGATGTAGGCGATCCCTGCTGTGAATCAGCAAGAGGCTTGTTTTTATGTCCTCTGAACTCAGGTCCAGATTCTATAAGTTCTTTTTGGCCTTTTTCAACAACTTGTCCATTAACACTGGTATTTCTAGCTTGACTTTTAGCTGCAGCCTCTGCCGTAGCATCGACTGAACTACCATCAGGTAAAACTCTTCTAGCACCTTTACCCATGACCATAAATAAGCCATCAGTTAAAGTACCAATACCCATACCTTCTACTACATTTTTAAATGTTTTAACAGCAGGGTGATCCCAATCGTTTGTTGTTAAAGGAGTATCTATAAAACCAAACCTATCTCTTAATACTTGGAGACCATTAGCATCTTGTGAGTACTTAGAAACTAAATCTGTAGCAGCACCGACTGCAGCTGCTCTCATCCATTGGTTAGTCATTACACCACCAATAGCAGATACAGCTCTACCAGCTCCTAATGCACCTGCACCTACTCCTAATACTGGAGCTGCAGCTACAACTGCACCACCTAATGTACCAAAGTGTGTAGCACTTCTGATGAGTCCTCCCCACCAAGTTTTAGTTTCAATAGGATTAGTATCATTGGTAAACCAATCATCCCATTCTGTGTCATATTTACCCTCAGCATTCTCTTGTGCCATCTCTCCATTAAGAGCATCTAATACTCTTTCAGGAGCTGTGACAATAGAGGATCCTGTATCTTGAATACCACCAAGGAAAGCAGATTGAAGTTCTTTGACAACTCCTCCCATACCCCATTGTTCTTTATTTCTAGGGTCTTCCTGTTCAGCAGCAAATTGTGCATCTACAGCTTCAGCATGTGCCTCTCTTTCATTGTAAACGGCATCTCTTGTTTCCTGATCTGATATATTTGTTTCTAATTCTGCTAAAGAACTAGTTAACTTTTGAGCATCATAATCATTTTGTGTGTAACTATCTGTCATAATTTAATTACTCCAAAAATTGGAGTCTAATACAGGTGCAGTTTCTTCAGTTACAACACCTTCAGTGACACCTACTGTATTGTAATCCATGTTTTTTTCTTTCACCTTTGCTCTAAGAGCTTTTTTACCATTAGGATGCGTTGTCATCCAATAGCGTACTATAGGACTTAACGATTCTATATGTGTTTGGTGACCAGGCTTAGGTAAATCCTTACCAGTTTGAGAATGGTATTGCATATTTGCTACTTCCCATGCAGTTAAATTCAAATCATTTGCTATCTCACGATAATAAGATGGTATAGAACTATTACCTGGATCATTAGCATATTTCTCTAAATCTTTATAATACTTCTCACTACCAGCTAGTAAATCAGATGAAAGTGTTTCGCTTGCACTAACACCTTCTTTAAGTCCATTATTTAAAGCTGTCTTTCCTTTATGTAAATCTTTTAACCAAGTTTTTTTAGTTGCAGGAGGAGGTGGTTCTGTTACCCATTGTTTGATATCTGATTCTAATCTTTTCTCTATTTCTCGATGTAAGCTAGTTTGATCTTTAGGATCATATCCAATAACCAGTTCATTATATAAAACATTATATCTTTGTTCAGCTCTATTCATCATTCGGATATGTTCTATATCTTTATGATCATAATGTCCTAATGAAGTATTTAGTACACGTTGTACTAATGGGTTAACAGTTTCTTTTTTATGTGTTACTGCAGCTTCACTTAAGCCTTGACCAGCTGCTGATTTACTATACTCATGCCATTTTTTTCTTAACGCATCATCTTCAATATTAGCATAATCTACATATGATATAGTTTCTCCTCTTGACTTTTTATCTTCTAAAATACTTACTATCTCTTGATCTGCTACATCTTCAACTGTTACCATGTTTAATAAGTCTGGAGGTATAGTAGCAGGAAACTCTCCAAACTTAGCAAAATAACCTTGTTTATATTGTTCTGTTAATTGAGCTAAAGTCTGTTCATTTAAAGGTAGATTTTCTTCTTCTAATTTAGATTTTGTAGTTGTAACAAAATTTATATTATATCCTTGAACTTCTTTATTCTGTTCTTGCTTCTTAGTAATAAGGGCATCTCTGACCATATCACCCCAATCTTCATACTCTTTGAAAAAGTCTATACCTTTTTCTGTGTTGGTACCTTTATGGAGAAATGTAAAACCTTCTAATGTAGCATCAGATGGGTCAATGTCTCCATCAATGATCATTTCTTTGACAACACCTTTTAAATATTCTCTAGCTTTAACTCTATCTCCTTTAAACCAAGCTAATTCATTATTTTCTATTTCATATAATGTCTTAGCTAAATCTCCATTACCTGTTTTAGCAGATTCAATAATAGTAGATTTATAGAAGTCTACTCTTTCTTTAGCTTGTACTTCTAATGCTTTTGTACGTTCACCTTCAAGTACTTTATTTACATTATTTTGATGCTTAGTCCAAAAGGTATCTGTAGCAAATTCTTTACGATAATGACTGACTCCATTAAATCCAGTCTGAACATTATAGTGTTCAATTAACTGTCCTCTTTCAGCCTGTGTAGCATTATCCCAATTTACGACTCTATCTGGTTGACCATCATCTCCTTTAAGAGTAATGCTATAATTATATTGACCATTCTCATTTTTAGATAGAATACCTTTTTCAGGATCCCAGAAGTTTCCTTCCCAATTATTAGCCCATCTTTTAGCAAAAGTCTCCTCTTGTATCTGAGCTCTCCATCCAGTTAGATTCTGAAGTTCAGCAGCTAAGTCAGTATGACCAGATTCGGTAGCTTTATAAGCTAAGTACTGTGCTGTAGAGTGGTCTTCACCTAATGCTTCTCTATCTCTTTTCCAGGTAGCCATATCAGATTGGGTTGCACCAATCTTTTGTTGGATCCCAAAAGCTTCATTTTTATATACTTTTTGAGCTTCATCTCTTTGCTTTTTAAAAGCTGTTGCTGCAGTCTTAGAAAACTTTTGAGCGTTATTAATAACTTTACCCATGATCTCAGCATTAGCAACCCGCTGACGATCATTTAATTTTGCTACTTGTTCAGCATCCTCGAACCCTTGGTTCATTTCAGCATAACGCCCTTTTAAACCAGGTAAATAATCAGCAGGTTTAAGATAGTCAAAGGTATCATATTCACTTTTACTAGCCATGTTTAACTGCCTCTCTGAATGCTACATCAATTTGATGATAATCAACAGCTAAATAACCATTGTCACCATAGGTAACAGCGGATGGTTTTTTCTTGAATACTTCTTCAGCTAAGACACCAATCCATTCCTTGTCATCATCTAAGTATTCAAACTTATAGATGTTATAACCATCAATGGATTGACCAATCTTTTTGATATTCTTTTTAAGTCTGGAGTCAGAACCATAGAAACTTCCAATAGTACCAGCTAATCCAATAGCATCTCCTAATAGTGCCATACCAACGTTCTGCATAACAGGTGCTGGAGGTGCCACATCTTCAGATGGGTTGAATGCTACTTTAGCAAACTCTTTCTCTTGAGCATTAGCAGCTCTTTGTCTAGATAACTTAGTACCTTCAGTAAAGGCGAACTGTGCATTAGTTAAATTCTTTTGTTTTTGAGCATAGAATCTACCTAAAGCTCCAGCTTCTAGTACTCCCATTCTAGCAATAGATCTTCCTGATCTACCAGATGCAAGTAAGTCACCAAACTTACTATTTTGCATAAACTTCATTAAAGCTCCAGAATTTTCACTCCAAGTCTTTTCTTTGATTTGATTTAATTTGGTTTGTGCTCTACTGTAAGAGGCATTTAAACCTTGGTGAATATTTGAATACGCTTTTTCAAACTGTACCTTAGATTGATTATAAATACTAAGCTTCTGCATATGCTTCCGCTCTCGCTTCTGCAATGCATATTTGTACTGTCTTCTGGCGTTTTTGTTAGCTGCTGATGCAGCTGCTGCTCCTGCGCACACGGCAAAACTCGATAAAGGGTAATTGATTAGGACCGTAATTAAGTTCCCGTAGGAATTTAAAGCCTAAAAATTTGAGAAGTTTTAAGTGGACTTTATTTCTTTGATCCACTACGTTCCATAGAAGCTTCTCTTCTCTGCTATCGACATAGCGTTTAGCTTCTCTTGCAAATTTAATGGGAGTATCTAAGATAACATCAGTACATAACATCCATATTCTACCATCTGGTTCTACTCCAGCCATACCAGCAGTCCTGCCACTAGGACCAGAGAAGTAAACACATTCAGCTTTAGCAGCTTCAAGTAGTAAATATTTGAATGGATCAGCACCATGTCCTTCCATAATCTCCCTGTAATCAGCAGGAAGTAAGTTAGAGGCTACTTCTAAAGCAGCCTTAACTGTAATTGGGTGAATGTAATCAGACACGTTGGTAGTATTTAGAGGTGTAGTCACCCTCCCATGTCATAGATTGTAAAGTAGCGGGGGATGGGTGGGTAGATTTAAGTTTTAATACAGTATTTGTATTTCTATCATATACAGGTATAGTTCTTATTGATTCAGATTGTATAGCAACTTGGTTAGCGTTGTAAAGGTTAGCATATACAGGCTCATATACCTCTGTATAGTCATTTTTACCTTGACGTTCTAGTAATGTTTCGTATAAACCAGCATCACCAAGGCTTAATTTAACCCTATGTAGTACTAAAGAACCTCTAGTATCGGACCTATATGAGTCTCCTTGCTGTCTAGTTACGTGTATAGTAGGGAATTCTACTTCCATATCAAACAAATAACCTACAACTAAGGCTTGTCCAGTCCAATCACCATCAACTTCTATGTTACTACCGTTAACTGCAGCGGTATTATACCTACCTACTTCATTACCTGTACTATTAATGTACACAGCAAGCTGTTTTGTACTAGAATTAAAGCCATTTGGCTTGGTAAAACTAGTTTTTTTAGTAGTTGTAGAGTAGGATAAGCTACCTGATGCTATAACTGTACTATTATCTAAATGTATTCTATAGGTGATATCATCATCTGTAGCAACTGTATCAAAATCATCGGTAACGGTACGTGAAGTAGACTCAGTTTGTATATCAAACCTTTGTAGTACATCCTTGCTACCCTCTCTTATTACGGCATATACAGAGTCATCTAAGACACAATGATATTGTACGTTTCCTTGTAATTCCCAAGTAAACCATGACTGCTGCATTCGTTTCTCACCGTCACTAAAGTAACGGAAGCCATATAAAAGGGGCTGATTTTTTTCGCTGAAAAATATGACCCCGTTTTCTCTAGATATAGAGATAAGGTTTAAATCATCTTCAAATAGTTTATTAACAACTTTACTCTGTTCTATCAGTACTGGTTCACCTTCCCGCCTAATATTAGCTAGTTCAAAGAATCTAGTATATTTACCAGCGTTATCTAAGAAGCCAACTGTAGTACCCAGATTTATAGGGTTAGTTTTAAAGTTATAATTATAGGTACATAAGGCGTTTATCTTAGCAGTGGTGGGGTTTAAAATATCACTGTCTGTTGTTAATAGGAATTGTTGATTTGGTGTGAACAAAACTAGTCCACTATTATTCTGTACAGCGTCATATATAATAGCAGGGTATGTAGAACTACATGAGAGATCTATAGGATCAATGTTAGAGAAGACCATTGCAGTCTTAGACCAAAAGTCAAAGAAACTTCCAGGTCTTGACAGGATGATATTTTCATCTGCTAATACACAAAGTCGATTCCGATAGAACACCATCCTGGAAATTTTTTTTCCAACAAAACTTGGCTCAGGTACGGTACCTGTTTCAGCTGTTGCATCCCAAGAACCTACTAAACAATTCTCCCAATCTGGGTAACCTACTTTAAAATAAATTGCATTTGCTGTACCTGTGATAGTACCACTCCCATCGTCCTGTAAGCGTACGATTTGGATGGGCATGGTTTCTTTATCAAACTCTATCTTTCGGCCAGGCTCAGGGCATTCTTCCCATACTCCAGGGCCATCCTGATTATTCTTACCAAAGAATTTTAAGAAGTAATCATCTTGATCGTTTTCACTGTTCTTTACTTTAACAATATAACCATGTTTACATTCTGCTGGTAGATCCTCAACAGTCATAACGCTGTCTGTTATGACAGTCATTAAGTCCTTGTTAGGTGTACTAGCGTTGAATGCACTACCATTGGTCAGGTATAATCCTGTACCAATCTGTTTTGTTTCTGTGTTATCTATACCGTTATTATAAGCTTCTATAATAGTACGGATATCACCGATAATACTCTCAGCAGTAACCGTAGTTTCATTATCAAATGGTGTAGGTATAGGTCTGATTAAACCTGAACCTGTTTGACTGTTCATAGTAGCCTGTACTTTAGACACACTATGATCCATTATAGTTACTCTGTATCTAGCATTCTTCATCCAGATATCAAAGTAATCTCCTGTTTCCCAACCTTCTCCACCATACAGTAGATCGTGGGTTGTAGTATATCTACACTGATAATCAGGGTTAGCTGAACTACCGCCTTGTGCTACTGATTGACCTATAGTAGCAATACGGAAGTATAGGTTAGCTGCAGCGTTAGTAGCTACAGTACCACCACCACGGGTTACTGCATAGGTATGAGATTGTCCATTAGCATCATCAGATGGACCTGACATATTTGAATTAACTGCAAATATTCTAGTAGCTACATTAGGGCAGTACGCATCTTGATTATTACCTGCAGCATCAGTACATCTATTACCACCTGTAGGTAAGCCACTTAATACATTGCTACCATTACAAGCGTTAGCACTATCATACTGTCTAGTAACTTCAATTCTAGTAGCAGTACTTACTTCAGATACTGTTGCACTATCAAATAAGTTTAATGCATATTGACTTGAGTACTGTATCTTTTTTAAATCAATAAATACTTCAGCAGGTCTCAGAGCTTCTACTGTACTAGACATTGCTACTGTTGTTTTAGGGTGAGCGGTTGTACCGTCACTCTTTAACGTAGCTCTATTAGTGATGTATGTATAATCGTTCAATGTTAATGACTGTACATCGTCATCAGCATTATGGTTGAGATATAATTTTAATGCAGTCTCAGATGAACTACCTGATCCACCATGATAGACCACAGGTACTGGTGTGCCATCAGTGCATTTCCACATCCTGACATCACCTGTTCTAGATATTTGACCCAAGTATTGCTCGTCTTCATCTCGGTAATAACTAAAGAATTTACCATTAGTCTGTGAGTCAGGGTCATATTGAGTATTTGTATTTGATCCGTCTGGTATATTAAATGCAGATGAGTCAGATAAACTAGCTACTAAACGCCCACCTGGACGCTTCATGAGACCATGAGTTATATCAGGTATGACATTCTTAGCTTTATTAACTTGGCCTGGTACCTTTAGCTCATCTGGCTGCTGAGATATACCACCTGTATATGTAGGTACCGTTTGTGTAACACTTGCCATTAGACTCTACTTAGTGATTTATAAGGTTGGTAGGATGGGTAGTAACTATCATGTGGTGTACCGAAGAATGATGGATTACCTTGATCGCATTCATACTCTACACATGCAGCTCTAGATTTAGCTTCATCTTGAGATAGAAGTTGAACTAAATTAGGGTTAGATACAAGCTGTGCAGCGGCTCGTACTGCTGATCTATAGGTAATATAACGTTGGAATACATTAGGTAGATCTTCAAATTTATATAATGTTGTAAGATCAAGATATAAATCACCTGCAAACTCATCAGTATGGTTTACAAGATCATATAATCTACCGTTTCTTACAACTAAATCTACAGTTTTATCAGCTACACCATTATTTAAACTGTACCTTAAGGTATTAGATGGTAGAGTTAGGTGCTTGTTAGCATCTGGTGTAGTCTTAACATGATGCTCTGTGTTGAAATGCCAACCTTCATTTTGAACGTCCTTGTTAACTTCGGTTAAAATGTTATAAATGAAGGAGGTTTCAGGGTTATCGAAATTAAGATTAGTGACTGGAGACTGACCGATGGCACCCAGTATTGAGTTCACTGCGGATAGTTCTGTATCGGTGTCAATTGTTGAGGTAGCCATAGGTATAAATATTTGTGAATAAAAAAAAAGGGGAGCCGAAGCCCCCCGATATGTTGGTTAATTATATTAGTTAACTTATGTGAAAGCAGCGTTAGA
>CEUA01234530.1_pt1 | contig 13131 bp, 10 predicted proteins | sample 361541 | NCBI WGS metagenome assembly CEUA01 (sample SAMEA2623079, study PRJEB7988) | marine metagenome | isolation source: saline water (ENVO:00002010), including
AAAAGCATGCTTGAAAATGATGAAAAATACCTTCGAGCAAAAGTTGATGAATTAGTTATTCCTAAATTAAATATTAGCTTAATGTCTAAGATTGTTTTAGGAAGAGATAATTGGACATCATCAAATGACTATCAGAAAAGAGAATTCCAAAAAGCGTTTCGCAGTTTAATGGTTAGAACTTATATGAAATCTCTCACAACCTTTGATGGAGAAAGAATGAAATTCCTGCCTTTTAAAATAGGCAAGAAACCGAATATAGCTCGAGTTAACTCAGTCTATTTATTGTCAGATGGTGAATTACCTGTAAGCTATAGATTAAAATTTACTGAATCAGACGGATGGAAAGTATTTGATATCATAATTGATGGCATAAGTTTGCTCAAAAACTATAGAACAGATTTTCAAGAACATATTCAAAGCAATGGTATTAATTCATTAATTGCAGAACTTAATGGAGATGGATAAATTACCTTTATTTGTTTCCAAAAGGTTTAAAGCTAATAATTAGCTTTGGCAATAATGTTAGCACAGCTAATAGAGCAACAAACATTGCAAGCCCAGTTAATAAACCAAAAATAATTGTTGGTATAAAATTAGATAGAACTAAAATAGAAAAGCCAAATATTATTGTGATACTTGTAAAAAATATTGCTCTTCCAATACTATCATGGGACATATACAAAGCTTTTTCATAATTTCTAGTCTTACTAAATTCTTCACGAAAACGATATATATAATGGATACTATTATCTACTGCAATTCCAATTGTTATCGCAGCAATAGTAATAGTCATCATATCCAATGGAAGTTTTATCAGACCCATTAAACCTAACACAAAGATTGCTGCTAGGAGATTAGGAATAATCCCAATTACCGATAAAAGCCAAGATTGAAATAAAATCATAAACATCAATCCAATACCAAGCATTACAAATCCTAATGAGAGTATTTGAGAATCAAATAAACTCTGAAGCATGTTGTTATATAAAATTAGAATACCAGTCAAAATAAAACTATCTTTTTTAAAGCCTAGTTTATTTTCCATATCAAAATTAATTTTTTCTATAAATTCTTTTCTTCTGAGATCCTTTTTAGAATCCAAAATCCTGAGATTTATTCTTGCTTCATTCTCTTCAAAAGAGATATATGGCTCTACTGCCATTTCTTTTACTTCTTTAGGGGCTCTTTTATATAGAAGCGCCATCTCAAGGCTGTCTAATTCTTTCCCATCATTAATCTGTTCAGCTACTTTAATGGTTGATGCCAAAGACAATACTTTCCCTACTTCTGGGAGAGACTCCAAGTAATCATGAACAAGTTTAATCTGATTTATTTTACCTACAGTAAACCAATCCGAACTAACATCTGATTCATCATCACTTAATAGATCTTCGCCAAATTCATCATCAATTAATAAGTTTTGATCAGGTTCATCATCAGTTAATTTGTTAGCTGTTTTTATATCTGGAAATTTTATTATTACATCAAGAGGAGTTGTTCCTCCTAATTTATCATCAATCTGTTTCATACCCTTGTATATTTCTGTATCTGATTTGAAATAATTTATAAAACTATTTTCTACTTTTAATTGAGTAATACCAAATATTGTTAGAAACAAAATAATGATGCTTGTAGCAGTTATATAACCACCTTTTCTGATAGTTAGGTCAGCTAATATTTGTGTAAACTTAAATGAATTATTTTCTGGACGATCAAATTCTTTTTCTTTTTCTACGAGACATAAAATACATGGCAGTAATAGAAATGAAGTTAAGAATGTTACAATTAAGCCCAGCGTCATCATATAACCAAAATCTATAACAGGTTTGATGTCACTAAAAATAAGTGAGGCAAAAGCAACTATTGTTGTTAATGCTGTATATAAACAAGGTCTTACCATTTTTGAAGTTGTTTCAGATATATTGTCATATTGTGTGTTGGATGTGTTTGCCGAAATTTGTCTATATCGTACAATCAAATGAATGTTCATTGATAATGTCAAAATTAACATAAGAGAGATGAAGTTTGATGATATTACAGTAACTTGCCAATCCAAAAGTCCTAATAACCCAATCATTATTGCTACAGCATAGATACAACTTAAAAGCGGCAAGATAACCCATTTTAGTTTTTTAAATATTATTATCAAAGTTGTAATAATAAACATCAGAACACCTAAACCGAAATTTATTAAATCATTTCTTACATATGTAATCATGTCATCAGCTATCATAGGGATGCCGCCCATTCTTAATTCAACATTATTTTGACTCTCAAAATTAGATTTTACATTTCTTACATTTATAAGCATTTGATGAATGAAGTCATCATGCTCTGTCTTAATTTTTTTATATTCTATTTTTAATTCATCAAGAATTTTTGTTTCTTCCAAACTTATGGTTTCATTTAATTTTTTGTTATTTAAATTTGTTCTCAGATTACTTATGTCTGTTAGCTTAGGATTATTTTTGATATTTACTTGAAGAGCCGTTGTCTTTGAGTCTGCGCTAATTATTAAATTTTTATATATTGGACTATTTGTAATTTCTTTTTGTGCTTTCTCAATATCAACATTTCCAGAAAGTAAAGTAGGAACATTGTCAACTATTTCAGAAATTGGTATATCCGAACTCTCTACTAGAGGAGCATCCATAATTGACATCACAGATTCAACCCCATTAATTTTTAATAAATTATTTTTAAGTTTTGTAATTAAATCAAGATTGTCTCCATCAAATATACTGCCCTCATTAGGGGTATATGTTATTACTAAAAATTCTTTGGTTTGATACCTCTGGATGATATTTCGATATGTTATTAAATCCTTGTCATTCTCCAGTATTAAAGAATCTGCCGAAGCATCTAATTTAAAATTAGGTGCAAAAAATAGCATAGACATAAGTACGAGAGCAAGTAATATCAAAACCCGTTTGGGATTTTTTAAGACTATATCTAAATATAAGTGTGAAATTTTATTAATCAATCTAAATATAAGTGTGAAATTTTATTAATCATAGCATTATTGTTCATAAAATTTTAGAATATCGAATCAATGAGCTATTTAAAAGATAATTATGGATAAATTAATAATCAAAGGTATGGTCCCACTCAATGGAGAGGTATCAATTTCGGGAGCAAAAAATGCTGTTCTACCAATGTTATGTGCTTCAGTAATGACGTCAGACAGCCATGTGGTAATAAAGAATATCCCACATCTTCATGATGTTACAACTACTGTGAGATTACTTGGGCAGATGGGAGTAACCATAACCATGGATGATCAAATGAACATTGAATTAGATTCTTCGACGATTTCTAATTACTATGCTCCATATGAGCTTGTGAAGACAATGAGATCATCAATATTGGTCCTTGGCCCATTATTATCAAGATTTGGTTCCGCGAAAGTTTCATTGCCTGGTGGTTGTGCTATTGGCACTAGACCTGTAGATATGCATATTTCTGCATTAGAGAAAATGGGTGCAAAGTTTACTATTGAAAATGGTTATATTTCTGCTAGCTGTAAAGAACTACATGGAACAACAATCAACTTCCCCAGAATAACTGTTACAGGTACTGAGAATGTATTAATGGCTGCAACTATGGCAAAAGGAAAAACAATTATTAATAATTCAGCAAAGGAACCAGAAATAGTTGATTTAGCAAATTTCTTGATTGAAATGGGCGCTGATATTAAAGGGCATGGGACTAATAAGATTGAAATAAATGGTGTAGATAAATTAACGGGAGTCTCATATTCTGCGTTACCCGACAGGATAGAAACAGGCACTTTTCTTATTGCAGCAGCTATTACAGGTGGCAAAATTATAATCAAGAATACCATTTCGGCACATGTTGAAGTCATCATTAAAAAGTTAAAAGAGGCTGGCGCTGAAATAACCGCTACTGAAACAACAATTAGTCTTGATATGCATGGGAAAAGACCTAAACCAATAGATATAGAAACAGGACCTTATCCTCACTTTCCAACTGATATGCAGGCGCAAATAACTGCATTAAATGCAATTGCAAAAGGCAATAGCAAAATTAAAGAAAATATCTTTGAAAATCGCTTTATGCATATACAAGAAATGACTAGAATGGGTGCTAAAATTAATATAGAAAAGAATTGTGCGCATATAACCGGCATTGATGCTTTTGTAGGAGCTCCAGTTATGGCAACAGATTTAAGAGCTTCAGCAAGTTTAATTCTTGCTGCTCTTGCAGCAAATGGAACAACAGAAATTGAGAGAATATATCATATTGATAGAGGATATGACTGTATAGAAGAAAAACTCAAACAATTAGGTGCAGAAATTTTGAGGATGCCAATGTAGGCATATTTATAAATGAAAAAATTAATATTAGCTATATCAAAAGGTAGAATACTAGATGAAGCTCTTGAAATACTAGAAAAATCAGGAGTTAAATGCAATGAGTCCCCATCTATATCAAGAAAGCTTGTTTTTAAAACTAATTTAAAGTTTTTGGAAATTATTATTGTGAGAGCTAGCGACGTGCCAGTTTATATTGAATCTGGAAAGGTTGATTTAGGCATAGTGGGAAAGGACACATTATTAGAATCAAATGCAAATAATCATTTAAGAATTGCAGACTTAAATATTGCAGCGTGCAAACTTGTGGTGGCAGGCAGAAATGGCAAGAAACTTTCAAGTAATATGAAAGTGGCAACAAAGTATCCAAATATCACTAAAAGATTTTTTCATGAAAAAGGTTTGCCTTGTTCAGTATTAAAACTCTATGGATCAATTGAGCTTGCAGCTGTTCTTGGTATGGCCGATGTTATAGTTGACTTAGTTGAATCTGGACAGACATTAAAGCAAAATGGATTAAAAGAAATCGAAATAATACAAAAAATTACTTCACTATTAATTGTAAATAAAAGTTCATATAAGTTTAATAAAAATCAAATAACTGACTTCATGAAACTTTTGAATTTAGGTTAATCAATATGACTATTAGTAAATTAACTGATGATCTTAAAATCTCTTCAATGAGAGAATTAATAACACCTAAAAAAATTATTAGTGAACTTCCCATGTCAACTCGAGCAGTTGAAACAGTAGTTGAAACAAGACAAGAAATAATTAATATCTTAAATCGTAAAGATAAAAGGCTACTGCTAATTGTTGGGCCTTGCTCTATCCATGATGTTACAGCAGCTCATGAATATGCAGAGAGACTCTTAGCAGTTAAAAAAGATGTTAGTGAAAATGTACTAATAATTATGCGAGTTTATTTTGAGAAACCTAGAACAGTTATTGGCTGGAAAGGCCTGATTAATGATCCAGACTTAGATAATAGTTTTAATATAAATAAAGGAATAAAAATTGCTAGGAAATTGCTTATTGATTTAGCTGAAATGGGAGTTCCTTCTGGACATGAGTATTTAGATTTAATAAGTCCTCAATATGTATCAGATTTAGTTTGTTGGGGAGCTATAGGTGCAAGGACTACTGAAAGTCAGAGTCATAGAGAATTAGCATCCGGCTTATCTTGTCCAGTAGGGTTTAAAAATGGGACAGATGGAGGCATACAGATCGCGATTGATGCAATCAAAGCAGCTAGCAAGGAGCATAATTTTTTATCTGTTACAAAAGAAGGAAAATCAGCAATATTCTCAACAACAGGGAATAAAGATTGCCACATTATTTTAAGAGGTGGAAAAAATACAAATTATGGAGCTCAAGATGTGGATGCAGTTTCAAAAGCTCTAGATAAAAACTCTTTAGATTCACAAATTATGATAGATGCTAGTCACGCTAATAGCCAAAAAGATTTTCAAAAACAAAGGTTGGTAGTAGAAGATATCGCTGAACAAATTTTAAATGGAAATAAAAACATTTTTGGCATTATGTTGGAAAGTAATTTATTAGAAGGGAAACAAGATATTTCCAATAAAGATAGTCTTATATATGGAAAAAGTATCACAGATGCGTGTATTGGATGGGATGAGACTGAAGAGTTGATTCGCTTATTGTCTGATGCTTCAAAAAGCAGAATTAAAGGTTAAAAAATGATACTAAAAATTACCTCTTTAGATACTAAAAATAAAAACTTTTCAAAAACATTCTTAGATAAGACGAGAATTAATAAAAGTTTAAATTCTAAAATTCTAAACCAAGTTACAAAAATTGTATCTGATATAAAAAAGAATGGTGATGTTTCTCTAATAAAATATATTAAGAAGTTTGACGGTTATAAACCAAAAAGTATAAAAAATATTACTATTACAAATCTCGAGATTAAAAAAGCATATAATTTTGTTTCCAAAGAAGAAATTATTAATTTAAAAAAGGCTATAAATAGAATCTATAAGTTTTCAAGAAAACAATTGACTACTAGTTGGATAGAGAAGAAAAATAATACAAGTTTGGGTGAGAAAGTTACTCCAATAGAATCTGTAGGAATTTATGTTCCCGGAGGGAAAGCTTCTTATCCATCAACTGTGATAATGAACACAATACCTGCAAAGGTAGCTGGAGTTGGCAGAGTTATTATGACTTGTCCAATAGGTAATATAAGAGATCATAGCTTAGCAATTGTAGCAGCTGACTTATGTGGAGTTGACAAGATATTTAGAGTTGGTGGAGCACATGCAATTGCTGCTCTCGCATATGGAACTAAAAGTATTCTAAAAGTAGATAAAATTGTTGGACCAGGTAATTTGTATGTTGCTCTTGCTAAAAAAACTGTTTTTGGTGACGTAGGGATTGATAATATAGCAGGACCATCAGAGGTAATTATAATTGCTGATAATAGTAATAATCCAGATTGGGTGGCAATGGATTTATTCTCTCAAGCAGAACATGATGAGCTTGCACAATCAGTAATGATAACTACAAGTGCATCATTCATTAAAGCAGTAAAGAATTCTATGTCTAAATTAATTTCTAGTTTACCTAGAAAAAAAATAATTCTTGAATCGCTTAATAAGAGAGGTATGTTCATAAAAGCTAAAAACAATAATGAAATTTGTACTATTGTTAATAACATGGCGCCAGAACACTTGGAAATTATGTGTAAAAATAATAAGTCAATTTTAAAATCAATTAAGAATGCTGGTGCAATATTTTTAGGTGAATTTAGCCCAGAGGTTTTTGGAGATTATTGTGCTGGACCAAACCACGTTCTTCCAACATCTGGATCTGCTAGGTTCTCTTCTCCTTTAGGTGTCTATGATTTTCAGAAACGTTCAAGCATTATTGAACTTTCTAAAGCTACAGCTAATCAATTAAGCAAAATTGCATCTTCAATGGCAAGGGCAGAAGGTTTACAAGCACATGCGATATCTGCATCTTATAGAAGTAAAAATAAAAACTAAATATAGATTCATATATTAACAATATAAAATTATTTTACATTTATATAAATTTTTTTTGAATATAATGGTTTTGAGTGTGGAATATGGAGGTAATCTCCTAATAAAAGCTGCAGACTATGTGAACCCTTTGACAAACTTAACTCAGTTTCTGTTTGACCTTTTCCATAATGGATATAGTTTTTATTTGATGGAATTGGCTTAGATAAATCTGGCAATTCTTCAACATCAATTAACAAGTGATGGTGGCCAGAAAATTCTTTTTGAATACCAGCTGGGACAATTTCTATATTGGTATGCCCAAATATAACTTTGAATTGGCTATTCACTGTAGCTCCATCTATTGGACTAACAATATATACTTTTGCGTTAGAATTTGATTCTGATGTAGAATTATTAGGAGCACCTGCAGCATATATGTTAGATATAAAAAAGAATGCCATCAATATGATATAAAAAAATGATAGATTAAAAATATATTTACAGAGTTTCATATTAAATAATTTTTTCATAATAATAATTATAATAAACTTCCGCCACAACTACTACCTGCTCCAGCAGTACAACCATAACAATGATCAGCAATATTTATTCTTTCTTTAGATTCTAACTTATTGATAGTGCTGATATGCTTTTTTTTAAAATCAGATAAGTTGATTCCCAGCATCTGATTAAAATCACAATCATAAACATATCCAAGGTAATCAATGCTAATCATTGATTTGCACATTACATGTTTTAAAGCTTTGCTTGAGAAAGATTTTTTTAATAATTCCATATATGAATTAAAAGACCCTTTGGAGATAAGAGTGCTACCGAATCTCGCAATAGGCATGTTTGTTATAGTAAATAAGGAACGAAAGAATATTCCGTAATTATCAAATAAATATTTCTTATAAGATGACTCTAAAGATTTTTGGTCAGGTGGTAAAGTTGGTCCCTGAGGATTATATACTAGATTCAATTTTAAATTTTTATCAACACCATATCCAATTTTATTTAATTTTTGCAATACTTTTATACTTTTTTTAAAAACACCATTTCCTCTTTGGGCATCTACATTCTTTTCTTCATAACATGGTAATGATGCTATAATTTCGATATTATTTTTTTTAAAAAAATTGAAAAGATAAGATTTATTAGGCTCTAATAAAACTGTTAAATTACACCTATCTATTACATGACAGTTTAATTTTTTAACACTTTTTACTAGAAAATCAAAATGAGGATTTAGTTCAGGAGCGCCACCGGTCAAATCAACTATTTTAATATTAAATTTTTTTATAAATTCTATAATTTGATTAATCGTTTCAAGAGTCATCAGCTCTTTTCTCTTTGGTCCAGCATTAACATGGCAATGTAGGCATGTTTGATTACACTTATACCCTAAATTTATTTGGACAGTGCTTAATTTACCTCTGAAAATATCAGGGAATTCAGTTTTCTTTAATAACGGGTAAACATCATGCATTACGTGTTTCTCAATGATATAATACTTTGATATTATCATGAAAGATGACTTCATAAATCAAGTTAAACCATTATTTCCGAAAGTTGACTACTGTTCCTTCAGATTTGTGAATAGATATACTAATATAATTTCAGCAACAAGAAATGTTGTAGAACCTATCATTATGTCTGAAGATGATGGATTGATGGTGAGTATTTTTCATGATGGTGGTTATGGTTATGGAGCAACGAGTGATTTAACTAAAAAAGGAATTATGGATGCAGTTAAACATGCAATGGATTGGGCTTCTTTCTCTAAAAATAAACTTACATACTTGCCTGATTTAACGAAATTAAAACAACATACAGGAAATTACTTTACCAATAAAGCAAATAAATGGTCGCAAACATCAACTAAAGAAAAAGCTGATTTTTTGCTAAACGTAAATAAGACCCTCAAACAAAAATCTTCAATATCTAATTGGGGAGCAAGTTTAAGGTTTAACAAAATAGAAACTCTTTTTTTGGACACAAATGATTCACATATAAGACAAAATATTTCTTATTTATTACCTCAAATTGTTGTGTCCGCTGAATATAAAAAAGAGATTCAAACAAGAACTTTTGGTGGACATGCTCATGCAAGGCAAGTTGGGTATGATTTTATTGATAGCATTGAAATGATTGAAAAAGCAAAAGAGCTTTCTGAAGAAGCTATAGAATTATCTAAAGCGCCTAATTGTGAAAATAAAACAACTCATGCAGTTATTGCTCCTGATCAAATGATACTCCAAATCCATGAATCTATAGGACACCCTTTAGAGTTAGACAGAATATTGGGAGATGAAAGAAATTATGCGGGATCAAGTTTTGTCACGCCCGAGATGTTTGGAAACTATAAATATGGTTCTGAACATTTAAATGTTACATTCAACCCAACAGTTCCTTCAGAGCTTGCAACTTGTAAGTTTGATGATGATGGCACGGATGCTAAAAAAGAATATTTAATTAAAGACGGCATACTCATGAGACCTATTGGTGGCTTTTTCTCAAGTCAGCGATTAGGCTTAAATCATGTGGCATGTTCCAGAGCTTCCAATTGGAACCGACCACCAATAGATAGGATGGGCAATATTAATTTAGAACCAGGAAAAGATAGCTTTAACGATATTATAGCTTCTGTTGAAGATGGAATTTATCTAGAAACTAATAATTCATGGTCTATAGATGATAAGAGAAATAAGTTTCAATTTGGCTGTGAAAAAGGAACAATAATTAAGAATGGAGAATTAAAAGGCATTGTAAAAAACCCTAGTTATAGAGGTATTACTGAAACTTTTTGGCAAAACTTATTAAAAGTAGGAAACAATGAAACAAATAAAATTCTTGGGACTTCTAATTGCGGAAAAGGTGAACCTAATCAAACAATATTTGTAGGACATTCAACGCCGGTTTGTTTATTTGGAGATGTTGAGGTTTTTGGTGGAATCTCATGAGGGATTATTTTAAAAAGTTATCTGAAATATTATTCAATAGGCTTGAAAGTAATGAAATATTGATTTTAAATTTTGAAGCAGAACAAACTGATTTCATAAGATTTAATCATTCTAAAATACGACAAGCAGGCAATGTAAAACAGGTAACCCTCACGTTGAATCTTGTTAAATTCAAAAATAAAACTTTAACATCTATTATTAGATTAAGCGTAGATTTAGAAAAAGACACTAAACTTCTTGAAAGAACCTTAAACTTTTTGCGTAGAGAAATTCCTGAATTACATGAAGACCCTTATTTAATGTATGAAATAAATATAAATTCTACCGAGAATAATGAAAATAAAAATAAATTAGATAGTAAAGAGATTACTGAAAATATTATAACCAGCTTTTCTTCTACAGATATGGTAGGAATTTTAGCTAGTGGTCTAATCACAAAAGGTTTTGCGAATTCTTTGGGACAGTTTAATTGGCATGAAAATCATTCATTTAATTTTGATTGGTCAATGTATGCAGAGTCTGGTAAAGCAATAAAACAAAATTATTCTGATCAGAGATGGAATCAGGATACTTTTAAAAAATTACTTATAGAATGTAGACAAAAACTTGAAGTAATTGACAATAAAGAGGAGGTTATAAAACCAGGTGATTATAAAGTTTATCTTTCTCCATCGGCCTTAAATGAAATTATCGAGATGTTGTCATGGGGAGGGTTTAGCTACAAAGCAAATAAGATTGGAACTAGCCCCTTACATTTAATGTCTAAGGGTGAAAGAAGGTTCAATGATATGGTGAATATATCAGAAAATTTATCAACTGGAATTTCACCCAGGTTCCATAAAGATGGTTTCATAAAGCCGGAGAAAACAGATTTAGTTGTTAATGGTGATTATAATAAATCTTTGATTTCACCACGTTCAGCACTAGAATATTCTGTTAACCATAATGCAGCTGAATACTATGAGTCTCCTGTATCTATAGAACTTAAACCTGGAACTATCAAACATGACGATATTTTAAATTCATTAAAAGATGGAATTTATTTAAGTAATCTTTGGTATTTAAATTTTTCTGATCGTAATAACGGGAGAATAACAGGATTAACAAGATTTGGATGTTTTAAAATTAAAGGCGGTGAATATCAAGGACCAATTAATACTATGAGATTTGATGAAACAGTCTATAATATTTTTGGCAATAAACTGTTAGGATTAACTGATACTCAACAACTCCTTATGGATAGCAGCACATATGAAGAGAGGTCTACTTATAGTGCAACACTACCCGGAGCTCTGGTAGATGAATTTAAAATGACCCTATAGTTATGATAAGAACACGATTTGCTCCAAGCCCAACAGGATGGTTACATATAGGTGGTGTGAGAACAGCTCTATTTTCATGGTTATTTGCTAAAAGCCAAAAAGGGGAGTTTGTTATAAGAATTGACGATACAGATACAACCAGAAGTAGTAAAGAATATTGCGCTTCAATCATTAGCGCCTTGAGTTTGCTTGGAATGAATTCTGACAAAGATCTTGTGTATCAGTCAAAACGTTTTGATATTTATATTGATAAAATTGAAAAACTTTTAGAAGGAAATAAAGCATATTATGACAAAGTAGAAGTTAACGAAAAAACAAAAGATACAGATCTTAAAATACAATTTAATAATAGACTTAATAAAAAAGGGCATGTTATTAGGTTTAAGAACCAAAAAGAAAATAAAATAAAATTAAAAGATTTAATTCATGGTGAAGTAATATTTGAGCCAAAAACTTTTCATGATGTCGTTATACTTAGATCCAACGGAGTGCCCACATATAATTTGACATCCGTAGTTGATGATATAGACATGGATATATCGCATGTTATAAGAGGAGATGATCATTTAAGTAATACAGCTATTCAAATTAATATGTTTAATGCATTTAACGGAACTGTTCCTCAGTTTGCTCATTTGCCCATGATTCATGGAAAAGATGGCAAAAGATTGTCAAAAAGACATGGTGCAATTGATATAAACACTTTTATTGATGACGGGTATTTAAAGGAAGCGCTTATTAACTATCTTGCTAGAACAGGGTGGTCGCACGGAGACCAAGAAATATTCTCTATGGATGAATTGAAAGAATTATTTACAATAGACAGGGTTACAAAATCTGCCGCAATATTTGATCATGATAAATTAAATTGGCTAAACCAATATTATATAAAAAACAAAGAGATTAATGAAATTGCCGAGATGATCTTGCCTTATCTAGATTCAATAAATATAAAAATAGATGATAGAGATTACCTCGAGGATATTTTAAGACTTGGTATTGAAAGAGACTTTAACTTAAAAAATATTGCAGAAGGACTACAATATTACTTTACTGAACATATTGATTATAAAAATAATATGTCTTATAAACCTGACTCTGAATTATCAGTAAAGATTCTTGAAAAGGTTTTAGAAAGATTTAACTCCATAGAGTTTTCTGACAAGAAATTAATTAATGAAAATATTAAAGATGTTTGCCAAGAACTAACAATTAAATTCAAAGATATAGGGCCAGTTCTTCGGTTTGGTCTCACTGGAAGATTAAAAGCTCCGTCTATAGATGATTTATGTTATGTTTTAGGAAAAGATAAGTCGTTAAAAAGATTGAGTGATTTTAAATTATTCCTTGAATCTAATTAAAAATTTATTAAGTTTTATGTTATAGATAAAATAGATATCATAATTATTATCATTTTATAAAATTAATATGTATAATCAGTTCTTACTAAAAATCAAATTATTTATAGATATTAAGTCCCCATCGTCTAGAGGCCTAGGACACCGGGTTTTCATCTCGGCAA
>CEUA01194736.1_pt1 | contig 13113 bp, 13 predicted proteins | sample 361541 | NCBI WGS metagenome assembly CEUA01 (sample SAMEA2623079, study PRJEB7988) | marine metagenome | isolation source: saline water (ENVO:00002010), including
ATTAACAAAAACTATTTTATCAATTGTGATGATTGTTTTTTCTGTTTTTTTGACTCTTGCTTCGCATCTGAATGTAATGGAAGTTCTTCCCATTTTAATTAATTCTAGGCCAATTTCAATAACATCTCCAGTTTTTGCAGGAGAAATGAAATCAATTTCAGACATAAATTTTGTTGTCACTTTTTGATTATTTAATTGACACATTGCATAAATTGCAGCTTCTTCATCAATCCATCTTAACAACTGTCCTCCAAAAAGACTTCCGCCTGGATTTAAATCTTCGGGTTTTACAAGTTTTCTAGTTCTAAATTGCATATTATAAATTATTTAATTTTTTGACATAGTTCAATAAGAACGTGATTTGTAGATCTTGGATGAATAAAACAAATTAACTTGTTGTCAGCACCTTTTTTAGGGTTTTCATTAATAATTTCAAATCCAAGTTCTTTCAAGCGCTGAATTTCAAATCCAATATCATCCACCTCAAATGCTATGTGATGAATTCCTTCTCCTCTTTTTTTAATAAATTTTGAAATAGCACTATTTTCACTCATCCCCTGAAGCAGTTCAATTTTTGTATTATTACATTTAAAAAAGGAAGTAACCACCCCCTCTGTTTCCACAGTTTCAGTTTTATATGGTTTAGTATTTAATATAGCAGAATATAATTTATTTGCTTTATCTAAATTAGCAACAGCTATTCCTATATGTTCAATTTTTTTCATTTGAATTTTCAATTTCGTAAAGTTTTTTGTATACCCCATCTTTATTTAATAAAAATTGATGCTTTCCCTGTTCTACAATTTCACCATTTTTCATCACTATAATTCTATCGTATTCTTCAAGAAATTGCAATTTATGAGTAATCATAATTATTGTTTTATCTGATTTTAATGCATTGAAGGTTTCTTGAATCGAATTGTTTGATTCAGAATCTAATGATGAAGTGGGTTCATCAAAAATTAAAATAGGAGCTTTACTTAAAAGTGCTCTTGCAATTGCAATACGTTGTCTTTCTCCGCCTGACAAATTATTTCCTTGTGCCCCTATAATAGTTTCATATTTGTTTGGTAATTTTTCAATTACACTACTAATATATGCTTGTTTTGTAGCATATTTTATTTCTTCCATACTCGCATTCTCATTTCCGACATTTAAGTTATTAATAATGGTGTCATTGAATAACATAACATTTTGTGTAATCAATGTAAACAATGGTTTAATATTAATTCTATTAATGTTATTATTATCAATAAGAATCTCTCCACTTAAAGGATCATAGAACTTCAATAATAATTCTACTAATGTAGACTTGCCAGACCCAGATTCTCCCACTATTACAACTTTTTCTCCCTTACGAATTGTTAAATTAATATTCTTCAAGGCAATGTCATTCGCATATTTAAATGAAATATTTGTAAATGAAATATTGTGATCGAAATTTTGATTTAATAGTTTTGTTTCCTCATTTTTAAATTCTAAAATTTCAAAGACCCTATCTGCTGAGGCTGCTCCTTTTTGAATAGAATAGAATGCTGTTGTTAATGATTTAGCAGGTGGAATGATTTGTGAAAAAATAACGAGAAAACCAATAAAGGAGTCTGGTGAAAGATTACTTTTAAGTACAATACTCCCTCCAACCCAAATAATTACAACCATCACCAGTGTGCTGAGCATTTCACTGAATGGTGATGCTAAATCTTTTTTCCATAATACCTTATTATTGATGTTTTTCAGGTTTTGATTATGGGCATTAAAATTCTTACTAATTATCTCATATGCATTTAATCCTTTGATAATTTTAAGATTGCTAATAGACTCTTCAATAGTAGAAATTAATTCACCAATTTTATTTTGACTTAATAGAGAAGAATCTTTTAAAGATTTACTTATTTGTGTGATTATAAATGAGGTAAATGGGAGAAAAATTAAAGCAATAATTGTTAATTCTGGACTAATATAAAGAAGACTAATTAAAAAGAGCAGAATGTGTACAGGATCTTTAATAAAAAACTCTAAGACCCCCATAATTGACCATTCTATTTCAGTTAAGTCGGTGGTCATTCTAGCAACGATATCTCCTTTCTTAAATTGATGAATAAATTTTAATGGTAATTTTAATATTTTAGAATAAAGTTGTTTTCTAATATCTTTAATAACATTATTTCGAATTGGAGTTAAAAAATATAGTGCTAGATATCTAGTAATATTTTTCATAACAGTACCCCCAGCTACTAAAACACAAATAAATGCTAGTGCATTAACTACTCCTTTTTTTTCTATAATAGTATAGATATAGCTATACAAATAATCTTTTAGATTTTCTAACGATAATTCAGAAACAGAGTTTTCTGGATTTTCGATCGTTCCAAATAATAAACCTAGTATTGGAATAATCAATGATATTGATAATAATGAAAAAATAACAGATAAAACATTGAACAATGTGTTTAACATGATAAGATTTAAATAAGGTAAAGAGTATTTTAAAATCTTAAAAGTGTTTTTCATAGTTCAAATATAACGAGAAGATATATATATCTGGTATATCAATATATATTATAATTGTATCTTTGGCTTTTCATGGAATCAAATAGACAAAAAAAAGTTGCTAGACTGATACAGAAAGATTTATCAGAAATTTTTCTTCATAAGTCCAAAGATCATTATCAAGGAATTATGATTACTATTACACATGTTCTTGTCTCAAAAGATTTATCAGTTGCTAAAGTTTATTTAAGCCTTTTTCCAGATAAAAATAAACAGAATCTGTTTAACGAGATCAATGCGAAAAAACATAATATAAAGCATGCATTATCATATAAACTAAAACATCAAATGAGAAAAACACCAGATTTATTATTTTTTCTTGACAATTCTCTTGATCATTATGAGACTATTAACCATCTTTTGAAAGATATTTAATTTTGAATTATTTATTTCAAATAGCACTCAAGTATTTATTTGCAATTAGGCATAGAAATATATCGAATATCATTACTATGGTTTCGTTTGTCGGAGTTCTTTTTGGAACCATGGCTATGGTTATTGTTTTATCGGTATTTAATGGTTTTGATGATATTATACAGAAAATATATTACAATGTTGATGCAGATTTTAAAATAGAATTAAAAGAAGGATTCATTTTTGAATCGAGTAATGACTTAATTAAAAAGATTAAAAATATAGATGGTGTTAGTGCCTATGCAGAAGTTTTAGAACATAAAATGTTAGTAGAATCTGAAGGTAAAGACTTAACAGTTGTATACGCCAAAGGAGTTGGTCCTAATTATTTAGATGTCAATAATATAAAACGGAGTGTTTCTAGGGGGCACTATTTTGATGATAAAAAAGATCATATAATTGTTGGTAATCATATTGCAAATACTTTATCAATAAATGTGTTAGATTATGAAAGACCATTAAATTTGTCTTTTTTTAAAGATCATCCGAGTGGTTTTGGGCTAGATAATATTAATCAAGTAAATAGAGCTTTTTATGTATCTGGAGTATTTCAAACATATTCGGAATTTGATAATACACATGTATTATTGGCTATAAATGATTTAAGAGATTTCCTTTTTTTAGATTCAAATAGTTGCTCAAGTATTGAAATTAAATTATCAGATTTAAACAAAGAAAAAGAGATAGAAGAAGAATTAAAGTCTGTTTTTAGTGCGGAATTTATAGTTAAAAGTAGATCTAATCAGCGCCCGTTTATTTATAAAATGGTTGAAACAGAAAAATTAGCTGTATATATAATTTTCTCTTTTATTTTAATCATATCTATGCTAAGCTTGATTGCAAGTTTAGTAGTTTTATTAATGGAAAAGCAAAATGATATTTATACACTTTATTCTTTTGGACTGAATAAGAAAAAGATTAAAAATATATTTTTTTTAATTGGTGTTTTTATTACCATTTCAGGAGCACTAGCAGGCACGGTTTTGGGTAGATTGTTTTGTTATTTACAAGATAAGTTTAAAATTATTCAATTAGGAGAATCTTCTTCTTTTTTGCAGGCTTATCCCGTGAAAGTAGAATTTAGTGATATTATAATGATTCAATTGATAGTATTATTTTTAGGCAGTATGACATCTTATTTAGTTTCCAGAACTGAAAAGTTTTATCGTTACTAGGATTATCTATATTTTTTTTTAATTTCAGCAATTAATTCTGCCAATTCCTGATATTCATTGCTTTGTACTAGTTTAGATCGATATTGTTTAATTTGCGGCATTCCTCTAAAGTAATTACCATAGTGTCTTCTCATTTCTAGTACACCCAGTTTTTCGCCTTTCCATTTTACTGATAAATCTAAATGCTCCAATACTATATTAGCTTTTTCTACAATAGAGGGCTCATCGATTATTTTTCCTGTCTGAAGATACTCCTTTATTTGATTAAAAATCCAAGGATTACCAATTGCTCCTCTACCAATCATAATACCATCAACATTATATTTTTCTTTCTTTTCTTGTGCACTATTTGGACAGCTCACATCTCCATTTCCAAATACGGGAATTTTCATTCTTTGATTATTTTTAACGTCTCTTATCAATTCCCAATTAGCCTGTCCTTTATACATCTGTTTTCGTGTTCTGCCATGTATTGAGATAGCTTTTATCCCTATGTCTTGTAGTCTTTCTGCTACTTCTACAATATATTTTGTCCCATCATCCCAACCTAATCTTGTTTTTACTGTTACAGGGATATTAGTGGATTTAACAATCTCAGAAGTCATTTTCACCATTTTAGGAATATCTTGCAGGATCGCTGCACCCCCACCTTTACAGGTCACTTTTTTTACGGGACACCCATAATTAATATCTATAATGTCAGGGTTTGTATTCGAGGCAATTTCTGTGGCTTCTTTCATAGAATCGATATTATTCCCAAAAATTTGAATACCAATAGGCCTTTCAAATTCAAAAATATCTAATTTCTGTACACTTTTTTCAGCGTTTCTAATTAATCCTTCTGAAGAAATAAATTCTGTAAACATTACGTCTGCACCACCTCTTTTACAAAGTTTTCTAAAAGGAGGATCACTAACATCTTCCATAGGTGCTAATAACAGTGGGAATTCCCCAACTTCTAGGTTGCCTATTTTTACCATATTAATTTAAATAAGGAGTATGCGATTTATTTTTCCTCCTTTCTTGTAGAGTAGTTAATTTTATAAGCTTGGGCTTTCCTTAATTCTTGTTTAATATCCGATACAATCCCCATTTTTACATTTACATCAGCTTTTATCGAGGTTGTTAATAATGGAACCTCCTCTTCTGCTCTAGTTTCTCGCTCAGCTATAATAAATGATTGAATATCTGCAACACGGCCATAGGCATCATTAAGTTGAATTTTTGCTTCTTTTCCGTATTTGATTTTTCGATTATTACCTTTAGGTGATCCAATATAGATATATGATACAAGAGATTTGCGTTCTAATTTTTTTACTTCGGTTGCTTGCGGTAATATGTTTTCTACTAACATTTCTGTTTCACGCATTACAGTTGTGACCATAAAAAAGAATAATAGCATAAACACAATGTCTGGTAATGATGCGGTAGAGATAGGCGCTAATTTACTTTTTTTATTTTTTTTAAATTTTGACATAAATCAACTTATTGTTTAAAGGGTTCAGCTTCTGATATTTTCATTGGATACATCTTTCGAATTACTCTTTTTTTATCTTTTGGTAATTCAGTATAATTTAAACTATATTTTTGCAAAGCAGCTTGATCTCTTAACTCATTATATGCAGCAGTTAATTCATTTTGAACAGCAATATACATTTCGTAAGATGTTCCTCTACTGTTTTGTAATGAGATAATAGCTTTTTCTGGATTGTCAGAAAGCTTCGGGTTTCGCCCATTATTATTTAAAAATTCTTTTGCCCCTGCTCTTAGATCATCGATATTCATTTTTTCTTCTTCTACCAATAATGCATCTCTTGCATTGACATAAACCTCATAAATATTTCTATCATTACCTTGCATGTCTTCGATTTCTTGTTCTTCATCTAATACTGGTAGTTTTCTTGCAATACCTGTATCAACATCCATCGTAGTAGTTACTAAAAAAAATATTAATAGTAAAAAAGCAATGTCTGCCATAGAGCCAGCATTAATTTCCGGAATAGATCTATTACTTCTTGCCATTATTAAAGAATTTATATAGAAACTCACTATATATCACAGAAATTATAGCTACCAATGATAATACATAAAATGTAATTAATGACCCCCCGACTAGTTTTGATAAACTAGCAGAAATTAATGCACCATTTGCATTTGTGTATTCAGGAAGAACATCAGAAGAGGCTATTAATATAGAAATGAGAATTATCATCAATAAACTAATTGTTGGTATGATCATTTTTTTCATTTTCTTGCTATCACTTTTCATTTGTAAGATCGGTGACCCAACACATAAAACCATAGCTCCTGCAACCAAGAAATACGTTAAAATTAAACCAAAATCTATCATAACTTTATAATTTTTTTAGTAATTATTTTTTTGCTAACATGTCTACTAGCGCAATTGATGCATCTTCCATTTTATTGACAATATCATCAATTTTAGAGATAATATAATTATAGAAAATTTGCAGAATAATTGCAACAATCAAACCAAACACAGTTGTTAATAATGCTACCTTAATTCCACCCGCGACTAATGAAGGTGAAATGTCTCCTGCAGCTTCAATAGCATCAAAAGCTCCAATCATACCAATAACTGTTCCCATGAAACCTAACATTGGCGCAAGTGCTATAAATAAAGAAATCCATGTAGTACCTCTTTCTAACAATCCCATTTGTACAGATCCGTATGATACAATAGATTTTTCGACAGCTTCAATTCCTTTATTAGATCTTTCAAGACCCTGATAAAAAATACTTGCAATTGGTCCACTAGTATTTCGACACAACTCTTTTGCCTCTTCTACCCCCCCCTTTTTTAGAGCACTACCAATTGCGTTTAACAATTCTTCATTACTAGTAGATCCAGCAGCATGCAAATAGATAATACGCTCTATACATAATGCAAGTCCTAAAATTAAAGTTAGTAACACGATACCCATGAATCCTGCTCCTCCTTCAATAAATTTTGTTTTTATAATTTGGTGAAATGAAGGAGATGATGCAGTAGCTGGTTCTTGCAATGGCACTTCTTCTTTCACTGGCGCTTTTTCTTCCATCATCATCGTATCAATGGTTTCTGTTATAGCAGTGTCATTTATTGTTTCGGACTGTGAATACGTTATATTGAAACTTATACAGAGTAAGGAAATTAAAATTAAAAATCTATTAGTCATCGTTATCATTTTAAGTTAGTTTTTAGTTTATTCTCATTTTTCATAAGAGCGGAGAGAAAGGGATTCGAACCCCTGATATGGTGAACATATACATGCTTTCCAAGCATGCGCCTTAAGCCACTCGGCCACCTCTCCCCAATCGCTCCTCATGAGTCATTCGCAATCGAAATTACAAAAAAAATAAAAAAACCAAGTATATAAATACAGATTTCTATAATCGTTGAAAACAAGAAATGCATAAATGATTTGATTCAGAAAAAAATATTTTCGATATTTTGATTGGTAATTTTTCCTATTTGTTCGATGCTGACCTTTTTAATTTCAGCTAATTTCTGTGCAATTAAAGGCAAGAGTTTAGGTTCGTTTCTTTTTCCTCTCATGGGGTGCGGTGCTAGGTAAGGAGAGTCTGTTTCAAGGACAATATGTTCTAAGTCAATTTTTTCAATTACATTTTTTAGATCTGAATTTTTAAATGTTAAGATCCCGCCAATCCCAAGATAAAATCCCATGTCAATAATTTTTAAAGCTTCGTCATGTCCTCCTGAAAAACAATGAAAAATACCAGTGATATTATTGACTTTTTCTTCTTGCATTATTTTATAAATTTGATCAAAAGAATTACGGGAATGTATAATTAGTGGCAAGCAGTGTTGTTTTGCCCAATTGATTTGAGTTCTAAATGCTGCTTCTTGTTCTTTTATCATTTTTTTTTCCCAGAAAAGATCTATGCCTACTTCTCCGATTCCAATAAATGGTAATTCATTAATATATTTATATATTTCTTGCAACTCATTTTTATATGTATATGACACACTACATGGATGTAGTCCTAGCATAGGGAATAGTATATTTTTATATTTCTTGCAGATGTTTATGAGTTGAGGTAGTGTTTCTTGGTCAATATTGGGTATTAAAAAACGATTTACTTGATTATTTAATGCATTATTAATAACAAGATGTAAATCATCTGTAAATTTTTGGTCATATAGATGTGTATGTGAATCGGTGAACATTTATATTATAAAATTATAATTTTATTTAAACTCATACTATCCTTTTTATGTTTTATTTTTAACTATGAAAAAAATACTAATTATTCGATTTAGCTCAATAGGAGATATTGTATTAACGTCTCCAGTAATTCGCTGTATTAAACAACAACAGAGTGTAAAAATTCATTTTTTAGTAAAATCAGAGTATTCAATCTTATTAGAATCTAATCCACACCTTGAAAAGGTGTTTTATTTAAAAAATAACTTGAATCATATCATATCAGATTTAAAGTCTGAAAATTATGATTTAATTATTGACCTTCATAATAATATTAGGTCATCATGGATTAAATTCCGGTTATCAGCACCTAGTTATGCTCTAAAAAAGAAAACTTGGCAAAAGTACCTGCTCATTTATTTTAATTGGAATTTTTTACATAATCATGTCGTAGATAGATATTTTGAAGTTGTAAAAAACATTAATATTGTTAATGATCATAATGGATTAGAGTATTTTTTTAATAAAAAAACAAATATTAATTTTGATGTCAATCAACTTTTTATTGCATGGTCTATTGGTGGAAGCTCAAATAATAAACAACTTTCAAAAATGCAAATTATAGAGGTTTGTAGTCAACTTTCTTATCCAGTCATATTGCTTGGAGGTCCTTCTGAAAAATCTCTTGGAGATGATATTGTCAAAGAATCAAATCATGAAAAAATGTATAATTTTTGTGGTTCTATTTCTCTGGATCAGTCTGCATATCTAATTAAGCATAGTGTGTTAGTTTTAAGTAATGATACGGGCTTGATGCATATCGCAGCATCTTTTAAAAAGCCGATAATATCATTTTGGGGTTGTACTAAGCCTAATTTAGGTTTTTCACCTTATATGAGTGTTGATGGATCAAAACAATTAATTAGCCCCAGGTCTAAACAACCATGCTCTAAATATGGACAATCTTGTAGATTTCGGGGTGGCGGTTGCGTAAAAGAAATTAGTGCTCAAACTATTTTGGAATCGGTAGACGATTTTTTAAAAAAGAGAGGCTAGTCAATATTATTTAGAATCCACACACTAGATAGTTGTTTTTTAATATCTAACAGCGCTTTCTGGGCTTCCTCTTCTGTGTAAAAACTAGCTAAAGCAACACGAATTAGTCCAGTTGTGTTTTTACCAATTATTCTAGCATTTTTAAACCCTCTATTATTCATTTGTTTTGCTAAAGCTATAGCATTTTTTTTATCGGAAAAACTACCTACTATTATATGTATATTTTGTTTTTGAGTTTTTTCTATTGTTGGAGGAGCTTCATTGTTATTGATTTTGATGACTTTTTTCTTCTTGGGTTGCTCGGGATTACTAACACTTTGAATAGCATCCATAAATCTGCTTGGGATATTCTTTATAGAAAGAGTATCTTGAGAATCGTAAAATTCTTCTTCTGGGATTGTGTTTGCTATAACATATGGGTCAATATATGTTTCTTCTAGGACTAACAATGCTTCTTTCATTTTTCCATTCTTCATTAAGACCATGATTTTTTTAGAATCAGAATTAATTTCGTTATAGACATCAATAATTTTAAAACAATCATCATATTCTGTTTCAGAAGGATTTAAAAAGCAGACTTGTCTTTTTATTCGACCCTTTTCATCTATCCAAATTTTAATTTGAACATCTCTTGCAAAACCTTCCTTGAAACACCTTTTGGTAGTTATATGATAATTAGTACCATTGATTTTATACAAGTCTGGATCAACCTTCGATACTTGAACATTATATATTCCAGGTGTTTCTTTTCCCAAACTATCATTATCAAAAGCAAGTATTCTGGGTATATAATTATTTGTTTTTAATGGATTCAAATTAAAAGCAATTAATTGTTTCAAATCTTGCGTTGTGAGAGAGAAAATGGAAACACACAGTAATAGTATTATTGCAGCAGCGATGGATAGATTGTTTTGTGTTAATTTTGGCTCTTCTTTTCTTCGCTTATTGATCTGAAACTCTTTCATTCCATATGATGGAGTATGAAAATTAAATAATCCAGTTGGCTTAAATATTATGGAGTTATTTTGATTATAATATATTTCTCCAATATTTTCAAATACTATAGATAACCCTTTCTTTAATCGCAGATTAGCTTTTCGACTAAATTTAAGTATTTCCAGAGATGCTTCATCATAACTAATATGCTCCACTTGACTTAGATAATTTGCTAATAGCCCATCGTTTTCATATAAATTTTTATTAAAACCTAGTTTTTTTGAGGGCGGGTAGATTTTATGATTGATTTTATTAATATAAGCGTTTCGATGATTTAAAATAAACCCACCAAAACCTGTGATGATAACGCAATCATGGTATTTTAGTAGTTCAAAAACATGTTTCTCAACAGAAAGCTTCATTCTTTATTAATTGTCTTATAATTAATAATGTGGTATAGTATAATAAATATAGAAAATAAAATTCCCTTATTTATTATTTTTCTAAATTTTTTATATCATTTTCAGTATTGATAGACATTAAATCTTCGACAATAACGGCTGCAGATATTGTATAATTATTTTGAATCCATCTTAATTGTTCCAATCGTTCAATTAATTCTCTTTTTGTTTTTTTTAATAGAGTAATTTCCATGAGTATTTTTTTTGTGTATCCATAAATTCCAACATGCTTATATAATTGGAACTTCGTATTTAGCTGGCTTTTTTTTCTGTTAAAATCAATTATAGTATTATCTTCTTTTTTAACAGCTTTCACAATTGAAGGATCTTTTATATCATCATCTTTTATTAAAGATAATAATGTTCCAATTTCAGTATTTTTTTTAAACAAGGCAATAAGACTTTTTAGATGCTTCTTCTGAATAAATGGTTCATCACATTGTATATTAACAATAAGATCATTATTGTGAAAATTTAGTTTATTTGCCAATTCTGCGCATCTCTCTGTGCCATTTTTACAATGCTCAGAGGTCATAATGCATGTGCCCCCGAATGCAGATGTTACTTGCTGTATTTTTTTAGATTCAGTAGCAATAAAAATAGCATCAAATAATTTAGAGTCTAAGACAGCTTCATAGGTTAATTGAACCAATGGTTTGTTTTTAATTTTTATTAAAGGTTTAGCTAATAGTCTTTTTGAACCATATCTAGCAGGAATAATAGCGATGATTTTCATTTTAAATTTTTGCGCTTAACTTCAGGGTAAAGGTTCTTGGAGCTCCTAGGTCTGCGGGTCGATTTTGGTATTCTCTATTTAATATATTATCAATTATCAATGATATGGAAATATTGTCATTAATATTTGCACCAATTCGCCAATCTATTATCCAGTCACCATTTAACATTCTTTCTCTAGATTCAAGTATCCCAATATCTATCACAGTTGGGTTTCCATCAGTTCCTCCACCTTCATTAAACAATCCAGATCCAAATACGGCATCCATGTTTCTCATTAATGAATTGTATCGTATACTTATACCAGTCATAACAATCTTGTACTCAAGATTTAAATCAAATTTCAATAGATTTTCATGTCTATATTTTAATATGTTACCAATTGTATCATGACTAGCATTATTGTAAGTAACTTCGGATACTTGGCCTAATGCATTTACATATTCGTAATATGTGCTATCAGGGTTTAAAATAATAGGATTTGCATATGTGTAGCTGGCTAATAGTGATACATCGACAGGTCCTATTTTCCCTTCACCGATTAAAGAAGTTTCAAACCCACTGATTTGAGTTTCTCCAATATTAACACATTTAAAACCTACTCCATAAAAATTATCTATAGGATCACTTTCACCCGGAATTAATGGTGCTGGAAGAGCCCATTGACCGAAAGTAAACTCTATCATATCATTGTAGTACATAATAAATCCAGCTATATCGAACATACCAGCCCAATCTCCTATTTTGAATAATTGCTTGATTCCTAATTCAGAGCTCCAGCCATACTCGGGTTTTAAATCGGGGTTTGGATATATGTACATTGGATGAAAAGAAGTTTTTACGAATGACTCCATAATTGTTGGGTATCTATAACCTTGACCAAATGAGCCTCTTAAATATGTGGCCTCTAATAATTGATAATTCAAACCACTTCTAAACACAGGGATCAAGTGTGATTCTTCTTGAAAGAGAAAATGCTCTAGCCTCGCTCCGAATGAAAAATTAATTCGGTTATATTTCAAATCAAATTGCGAATAAGCACTGTAATTAAACATTTGTTTAACTTTCGAAATACCACCATCCCCGTAGATGTCTTCATAATCACCTTTTATGTAGTTAGATGTTAATCCTGATGTGGACACCATATGTCCATAATTTTTATTAAATGTTTTTTGGAATTGATATTCTTGATAAAACACATTTGAGAATCCGCGCTCTTCATCTAAGGGTTGATAATCATCTCTAAAAAATCTTGATTTATATGAATGTCGAATATTATTATTTGGATTTTTATGTCCACTATGTACATATTTAATATATGGATCAAGATTGAACATCATTTGTGTGTAATTTATAGGGGTACTTCCCTGTGGAACATCAATTGGAGTATAACCAATTGAATCATGAGCAAAAATTAATGACTGGAATTGATCGAGATACATAAAGTTACCAGCTAAACCATATGATAAACCCGGAAAATTCACTGACTTATGTTCTGTGCTAAAATTAAATCTACCCCATTTTTCACTAACAGGCAATTCTTCTCCAAAGTTAGAAGCACTACTGTCAACTTCTGTAATGAAACCACCTTTATATCCATGAGTTGAATATACATTC
>CEUA01115238.1_pt1 | contig 13082 bp, 10 predicted proteins | sample 361541 | NCBI WGS metagenome assembly CEUA01 (sample SAMEA2623079, study PRJEB7988) | marine metagenome | isolation source: saline water (ENVO:00002010), including
TATTGGTCCTAAAACAGCAATAGTTTTATTATCTGCAGTATCTCCTAGTGAATTTAAAAGAAGATTAATTGCAAGTGAAGTATCAATGTTAACAGCTTTGCCAGGTATAGGCCCTAAAACAGCACGAAGGATTATTGTTGAACTTAAAGATAAATTTACAACTATTTCAAAAGATGAGTTGCCAAAAGAAGAAACAGATTTAATTCCAGAATTGAATGATGCATATGATGCATTATCTGCATTGGGCTTTCAGATGAATGATATTCGTAGAGTCATTGCTAAAATATATGATAAAAAAGAAAAAATTAATTTACAAAAATTAATAAAACAAGCATTGTTGGAGCTTAGATAAATTATGAAAAAAACATCTCTATATGATTCTCATATTAAATTAGGTGCAAAATTAGTTCCCTTTTATGGATACATGATGCCTGTTTCATATTCTAAAGGTATACAATCTGAATATTATGCTGTTAGAGAAAATAGTGGACTTTTTGATGTCTCTCATATGGGAGAATTTGTTATTTCAGGTTTAGGTGCTAAAGATTTTTTACAAAATATAACAATTAATAATGTTGATAAACTTCAAATTGGTGATGCGCAATATTCTGCAATGTGCTACGATGATGGTGGTATAGTTGATGATTTAATATTGTATCGAACTCCAACTGGCTATTTTATGGTTGTTAATGCTTCAAATATTGAAAAAAATTTTAATTGGTTAAATCAACATATAGATAACAGTGTATCTATTGAAAATGTTTCAGAGACTTATTCGTTAATTGCGCTTCAAGGTCCTAAATCAAGGGGGATATTATCGGATTATACAAATACTGATTTAAAGATGCCTTTTTATTCTTATAAAGAGGCCTTAATTTTTGATCAATCTGTAATGTTAAGTAGAACGGGGTATACTGGTGAGCTAGGGTTTGAAATATATGGTAACCATAATGCTATAAAGCATATCTGGGAACAGTTGATAAGTCTAGGTATAAGTCCTGCAGGATTAGCAGCTAGAGATATTCTACGTTTAGAAATGAAATATTGTCTTTATGGTAATGATATTGATCAGAATACAAACCCTTTAGATGCAGGACTTAGCTGGATAACAGATTTTTCTAAACAAAATTTTATTGGAAAAAAATCGTTATTGAATATCAAGAAAAAAGGAGCGAGAAAGAGACTGATTGCATTTATAATGAGTGAAAGGGGGATCCCTCGTAAAGGATATGAAGTGTTTGTAAATTCAGTTAAAGTTGGAGTTGTTACTAGTGGTTCACAATCTCCTATATTAAAATCTGGTATAGGTTTAGCATACGTAGATATAGATTATATTAAAGTGGGGCAGAAAATTGATATAGAAATTAGAAATAAATATATTTCAGCGGAAATTATTAAGCCTCCATTTATTTATGAGACTTCAATACACCATTAAAATCATTATGCGCAAATATGAATAATCGTAGAAAAGAAGTCATAGGTATTCTTTTATTTTCAATTGCATTATGTATTTTTATCAGTTTTGCAACATATAATCCTTATGAAACTCCTTCAGGCATAACACCTGAAATTGCAAAAACAAATTTAATGGGATTGTTTGGAATTTATATCTCATACTATCTTATGAAATTTTCTTTTGGTATAGGTTCTTTTTTTATTCCAATTATAATGGCATACACAGGATTTGAATTATTTATGAGAAGAAAATTAGATTTAGTTTTTTATAATTCATTATTTATTTTTGGTCTTGGTGTTTGGTTATCAATTTTCATTGCTATGTTGGGGGATTTATTTGGCGGTTTCTGGGTAGCTGAATACCCGGGTTTAATTGGGTATATTATTTGGACTTTTTTAATTAATATCTTTGGAATTTTTGCTTACATTATACTTTTTATTAGCCTTTTATTTATTATTACAAGTTTCTTTAATATTTCAATTTATAATTATTTAGAGAATATAAATAAAATTTTTATAAATTGGAAAAGCGATAGACAAAAAAATAAAATAGAATTTAAAGAAAAACATGATGCTCAAAATATTGATGAAATAGTTAAAAAAGAAAATATCAAGCCAGGAAATAATGATAATTTAGATGTTATAAAACAAGAACCTAATAATGATGTATTTGATTCTGTGGAAGATAGACCAATTGTGAATCAAGATGAAGATGAAGAAGTATTAGTATTAGATGAAAATATTGAGATTGATCATGAAATTGAAATTGAAGAAGGAGATCTAGATTCTGAAAAAGAAAGGCGTTCTAATTATTTCCAATATAAAATGCCTATTTTAGATTATTTAAATGATGCTGTTGAGGTAATAAATGCTCATTCTGAAGAGGAATTAAAGGAAAAAGCAAATCAGTTGGTAAATGCACTTGATAGTTATGGTGTATCATCTAGAGTTGTGAGAATTTCTCCTGGTCCAGTTATAACGCTTTTTGAAATTGAGCCTGCTGAAGGAGTAAGGGTGAACAAGTTTACTAATCTTTCAGATGATTTAGCGCGAGTTATGAAGGCTCAAAGAGTCCGAATTATTGCACCTATACCAGGATCAAAGTCTGTGGGGATTGAGTTGCCTAATGATAATCCTTCAATTGTTTATTTGAAAAACATTATTAATTCAGAGCAATATATTCAACTTGAATCAAAGCTTACGATAAGTTTAGGTAAAACTACTACGGGTGAAGCTTATGTTTTTGATTTAAGTAAAATGCCTCACATCCTTGTTGCAGGTGCTACTGGTGCAGGAAAGTCAGTTTGTATAAATACAATGATTATTTCTATATTGTATAAGGCTAAGCCTGATGAAGTAAAGTTCATCTTAGTTGATCCAAAAAAACTAGAGTTAGCAACATATAAATCTTTAGAAGGTTATCATTTAATTACTGCTCCTAATTTAGATGAATATGTCATGACCACTCCTGAAAATGCCGTGGGTATATTAGATTCTGCAATTGTGGAGATGGAGAGAAGATTTCAAGTTTTTGCAGATGCTCGTGTAAGGAATATTTCTGAATATCATATTAGAAAAAAAGAAAATCCAGATTTAGAAACCGTTCCATATGTTGTTGTTGTAATTGATGAATTAGCAGATTTAATGCTTACTTCAGGGAGGGCGATTGAAGAGCCTATTACTAGGCTTGCTCAAAAAGCTAGAGCAGTTGGTATTCATTTAATAGTTGCAACTCAAAGACCTTCTGTTGATGTTATTACTGGAGTTATTAAATCAAACTTCCCTGCACGAATTGCTTTTCAAGTTGCATCAAAAGTAGATTCTAGAACTATTATAGATCAGATGGGAGCAGAAAAATTACTTGGTAATGGAGATATGTTATTTCTTTTGCCTGGAACTGCGTCACCTATTAGATTACATAATGCATTTATAACATTAGATGAAATAGAATCAATAATGGATCATATAACCTCTCAGCCAAAACCTGATGAAATTCTTCTTCCTGAAACAAGAAAAGAAAAAAATAATTCAGATTTTATTTTGGAAGAAGGACAAGATGAATTATTAAAAGATGCCGCGATATTAGTAGTACAAAACCAGCAAGCTTCAGTTTCTCTATTGCAGCGTAAATTTAGGATTGGATATAGTCGAGCTGGACGCTTGGTAGATGAATTAGAATCTCTAGGTATCATTAGTGGTTATAGTGGAAGTAAAGCAAGAGAGGTATTAGTAGATGAATCTTATTTGGAAACCATTTTTCTTGATTAACTTTTTATTGTTATTGACTATTTGTTTTGCTTTTAGTTCTCCCAATAATTGGATTAATAATAATAAAGAAATTTTATCAAGTGATCTTAAATCGGCATCAATTAACCTTGAGATAAACTCATTATCCTTTCAGCAAATAGATAATAGTTCTAGAAGTGTAAAATTTTTTTTGGCCGCAGATAAAAAATTTCGAATTGATTTTGATAATAGGATTATTGTTTCTAATGGTAAAAATTGGAAAATTTATGATAAAACCTCAAATCAATTATTCATTCAAAATCCTGATAAAAAGTTAGAAAAACTATTATTTTCTTGGTCAAAAATAAAAAAAATTAAAACTTTTGTCTTTAAGAAAATTAATAAAAACGAGTATGGTTTTATATTATTTGATAAAGAGAATTCTGCTAAATTAATTTTCAATAAAAATGAATTAGTTGAGATATTAATAGCTAATGATGATTTAGAGGTTAAAATTTCTGATATAGTGTTAAGCAAAGAGAAGAGTATTGATTTAACGGTTGGTAATATAGATTCGGAGATATTTGATTTAAGATGAACTTGAAAAATTCTTTTTTCAGTGTAATAAAAAATCCAAAAACAGCTGTAGGTTTTATCATAAGTTTTTTAGCTATTTTGTGGGTATTTCAAGATTTAAATTTTTCTAAATTAAAAAGTATCTTACAAAATATAAATATCTATTATTTAGCATTAGCTTCAATATTATTATGGGCTTGTAATTGGTTTAGAGGTTTGCGTTGGAGTTATCTTTTTAAAAGAGAAGAGTCTATTTCAATTGCATCTTTATATCGCGCTGAATTAATTGGTTATTTTGGTAATAATATTTTACCTTTGCGTTTAGGGGAAGTTTTGCGTTCTCATATTATTAGTCAACAGTATTCATTATCAACTAGTTATGTTTTTGGTACTGTGGTTTTAGAGAGATTAATTGATACATTAACTTTGGGATTTTTTGCATGTATATTATTGTTTGTTTACCCATTAAATGAAATAATGAAATCTTATGTTTTATGGGGTATTATTATATCATTTTTAATTGTATTCTCATTTTTTTGTTTAATACGTATTTTTCCATCTTTTCAATCTAATGGTAATAAAGTTTATGAAATATTTTTAAATATTTTATCTGGTCTAAAATCGATTAGAAGAGAAAAAATCATTTATATCATTATATCAAGTTTTTTAATATGGTTAATTTATCTTGTAGATGTCTATTTAATTCAAAAAGCTTTTGGTTTTGCTTTAACTGGGCCTCAAATACTTACTCTCTTAGTTATTTCTTCTTTAGCGCTTTCCATTCCATCAGCTCCAGGCATGATTGGAACGTTTCATGCTGCTATTAAATTTATTATGGTTGATATGTTTTATTTTACGGTTGATGAAGGTAATGCTTTTGCTATTTTAATTCATGGTTATGGATATGTTTTATTAACAATATTAGGAGCTTATTATTTTTTCAAGTACCAAATAATAAGTACTTAGATTGAAGATGTTTAGATATAGTTTGTATGAAGATAAGATAGTGTTATTGAACTTGGTCTTCAAGGTTGACAAGATGTAATTTTAATATCATTATTAAATTAAATTTTATACATGAAAAATATAATTCTTTATTTGAACCTGCTATTTATCAGTCTATCTTTTGGACAATTAAGTCCTGAAAACATTAATGGCTTATCTAATAATACTGGGGAGAGGTATATCTCTGGTGCAGATGGTGTGATTAGAATGTATGTTAATGTTTGGGGGAATGTCCCTAGCCCTGGAAGGATATTGGTTGTGGAAGGTATTGATTTAGCTACACTTTTATCTTTAATTGGTGGGCCTAGAAAAGGAACGAATTTAAAGAGAATTCGTGTGTATCATGAGTATCCAAATAAAGATGGTAAAAACGTAGAGGTTATTGATTTAACTAGTTTTGTTAAAAATGGAGATAGGTCTGAATTTATTGAGATACAGCCTAATGATACTTTTATTATTGAGCAAACAGCATGGTCGTATTTTCTTAAGGAGATAGGTACTGTTAATACTCTTATGAGTTTGCTTAATATTTATTTAAATTTAAATAATGTTCTTAAATAAATAGTTTGGAAAATCGTGACTTTCAAAAAAGCTATGATATTGATAGTGAACAATTAAGCTTTAAAGATATTTTAGAAAAGATATTAAGGGCTAAATGGTGGATTATTAATGCTTCTCTTTTGTCTTTAATTATCACAATTTATATAACGTTTTCAACGCCTCCAGTATATCAAGCAAAAACTTCAGTTATAATTGAAACATCAAATAGAGCTAAAAAAATATTTAATTATAATTTAAATAATGATGTAAAGATTTCAGATGAAATTGCCTTAATCAAATCTAGAGTAGTTGCTGAAGAAGTAGTTAAAAGATTATGGAAATCAAATAAAAGAAATTATTTATATTTGTTTGGTACTAAAACATTTATGCCTAGAGGGCAAAGAATTCGCAGGCCTATTAAAAAATTTTTAACATTAGGTAAGTGGTCTCCTGAAGCAAGTCGCCCGCCGCAATATGGTGGAGGCTTTTCGCCAGAGATAGCCCAAAGATATTATAGGAGTGTAATAAATTCGTTAAATGTTTATTATAGTAGAGGCACTAATATAATTAATATTATTGTTTCTAGTCCTCATCCAGAGGAAGCTGCGATTATAGCAAATACTGTTGCAAAAGTTTATCAAGAAAAAGATAGAGAGTGGAATACGAATGAATCAGCTAGTTTAAAGTCATTTTTATCACAACGTTTAAATGATAAAGAAATTGAAATTGCAAATGTTGGTAAAAAATTAGAAGAATTTAAGAGAGAAAATAAAATTTATGATATTAAAGGTAATCTATCAAATTTATTAAACAATCTCACATCTATAGAAACTGAATATAATTCAAATATTATTGCAATTAATCTTATGGAAAGTCAAAAAGATTATTTATCAAAGCAGTTATCTGGGTTAGAAAAAGATTTAGTTAATCAGATGCTAAGTTCAATTAATGCACAGTTAAATGTGTTAAGGTTACAAATCAATGATAAAGAAGGTGAGTTGCTTAAAAATGAAACGGTATATGGATCGAATCATGAAGCAGTTATAAAAACAAAAAACCAGCTTCTTAAATTAAAAAAACAATTGGAAACTATGACAAATGATATGGTTTCTGAAGGTTTATCTATTGTCGACCCATTAGAATATCGTCAAGAAATAATTTCTAAGTTATTAAATTATGAAACACAGCTGCATCAGTTAAATGCTAAATCTAAACAATACAAACTTTTAATAGAAAAATATAGAACAGAAATTGAATCACTTCCAGAAAAACAGTCTTATTTAGCTGATTTAGAAAGAGAAAAAAACGTTTTAAATGACACCTATTCATTTATACGGCAAAAAATGGAAGAGGCACGTGTTAGCATGGCTTCGGAGCCAGGAAAGGTTCGTATTATAAATGAAGCTGAAGAGCCCTCCAATCCTATTAGTCCAGATATGGCTAGAAATATAATTATGGGTATAATATTGGGAGCATTAACAGGTTTAGGTGTAAAAATTGTTATTGAGTATTTTGATGACACTATTAGATCAACTGAAATTATTGAAAGGGCTAATTTGCCAATTTTAGCAATCATTCCTTCTATTTCTAGTAAAAAAGATTTTAATAAGCCAATATATTCAAAAGAGAATTTTAATAAGGGTAATATAGAAAGGAGATTAATCACTCATGAAGATCCAATTTCTCCTATTTCAGAGGCTTATAGAGGTTTGCGAACTAGCTTAATGTATACTAAAAAAGGTTCTAATGGTGTAGTTATGGTTTCTAGTCCTGGTCCAGGTGAAGGTAAAACCACAACAATTATTAATTTAGCTATAACATATGCAAACCTTGGAAAGAAAACAATCTTGATAGATGGTGATTTACGAAAACCAGTAATTCATAAAGTTTTTGATATTGATAAGAAAAGAGGTCTTACGCATTATTTAAGTGGAGTTGAAGAAAATATTGAAAATATAATTAATCATTCAGGAATAAATAATTTAGATATTATATATAATGGAGCAATACCTCCGAATCCTTCAGAATTACTAGGTTCAGAATTAATGATTAAATTAGTACAAAGTTTAAAACAAAAATATGATGTAATTTTGTTTGATGCACCTCCAATTTTAGCTGTTACAGATTCAGTAGTTCTTTCTCGTTTTACTGATCAATTTATTTTGGTTGTAAGGTTTGGTGTTACTGAAAAGAAAAGTATAGGCTTAGCCCTTAACTCTTTGAAAAATGTAAAGTCTTCTATAACAGGCGTTATATTTAATGATTTAAATCAAAAGAATTCTTACTATACAAAGAATTACTATGCATATCAAGAATATTATACATCTCCTTCTGATAGTTAATTCTACCATATGAAAAAAATAATAAATCATTGGGATGTTGAAATTACTCCTAAAAGAGGTTGGTTGAATTTAGATTTAAAAGGGATATGGGATTATAGAGATTTAATAAAATTTTTTGTAAAAAGAGATATAATTTCTCAATTTAAGCAAACCATTTTAGGTCCTATATATTTTATTTTAACACCTATAATAGGAACTTTAATAAATTTATTAATATTTGGGAAAATAGCAAAATTATCTACAGATGGTATTCCTCAATTTTTATTTTATATGTCTGGGAATTTATTGTGGAGTTATTTTTCAACATGCATGAATGCAGGCAAGACAGTTTTTCAATCAAATATTGCCATATTTTCTCAGGTATATTTTCCTAGACTTACTGTCCCTATATCAAAAAATATTAGTGCTTTAGTTAAATTAATAGTTCAATTTGGAGTATTTATTGTTTGCTATTTATATTTCTATACTAATGGTTCAGATATTGTTCCTTCCTATGGAATTTTTTTGATACCTCTACTTTTAATACAATGTAGTTTATTAGGTCTTGGCACTGGAATATTAATGTCATCTTTTACTACTAAGTATAGAGATTTAGATTTTATATATAAGTTTATTATTTCATTATGGATGTATATAAGCCCTGTTGTCTATCCTTTATCAGTTATTCCAAATAAATGGCATTTTATTATGAGTTTTAATCCTATGGTGGGTATCATTGAAGTTGCAAGGTTGGTGCTTTTTGGAGAGAGTATTATAGAATATAGCTTGATTATCAACGGATTAATAATGACATTATTAATGCTATTTTTAGGAGTGCTAATTTTTAATCGAGTTGAAAAAACTTTTATTGATACTATTTGATATGCAGCCAGTTATTAAAATAGAGAATTTATATAAAGAATATCGCCTAGGTGAGATTGGTTATGGAACTTTAAGAGAAGACTTGGTTAGTTGGTGGGCGAAATTTAGAGGACGTCCGGATCCGAATTCTATTATTAATCCTCAAAATAATTATAATCCTAATTTGAAACATATTTTAGCTTTAAATAATATTAATTTTGAAGTAAATAAAGGCGAACGATTAGGTATAATTGGTAAAAATGGTGCGGGAAAAACGACTTTATTAAAAATTCTTTCTAGAATTTCCTCACCTTCTAAAGGCTCGATAAAAATAAATGGACAAATAGCTAGTTTAATTGCAATTGGTACTGGTTTTCATCCAGAATTATCAGGGAGAGAAAATATTTATTTAAATGGGTCGATTTTGGGCTTAAGAAAACATGAAATTGATGAAAGATTAGATGAAATTATTGATTTTTCTGGTGTGGGGGAATTTATTGATACTCCTGTAAAAAGATTTTCTTCTGGTATGCATGTCAGACTTGGATTTGCAGTTGCAGCTCATTTAAACCCCGATATATTGATAGTTGATGAAGTGTTGGCTGTTGGAGATGCTGAATTTAGAAAAAAGGCTTTGGAGAAAATGAAGCCTGATGGTAGAAATGAAAATAGAACGATTATTTTTGTAAGCCATAATATGAGTGCAATAGAAAGTTTGTGTTCTAGAGTCCTTTTACTTGATTCTGGTAAAATCATAGATGATGGTTCACCTAAAGAAATAATAAATAATTATCTCTATAGTAATCAAAAAAACCCTCTAGTTTCTAAATGGGAGAATCTTGAGGCAGAATTAAATAATGATTTGATATATTTTGAATCTATTTATTTGATTAATAAAAATGATCAGATAACTGATCAGGTTAAAAGTGATGAAGAATTGGGTGTAAAAATAAATTATAGTATTAAATCCAGTGATAAAATTATTATACCCGCAATAAGTATTTTTAATAATTTTGAAGAATTTTTATTTACAACTTATGATAAAAGTATTTCTCATGATAATCCTATTAAATTAGGTAATCATGTGTCAGAAGTTTGGCTTCCAAAAAATATTTTTTCCAAAGGAGAATTTACTATAACAGTAATATTTTTTTATTCTTCACCAGGTTCATCTGAAAGGGTGGTGCAAAAAAATAATATACTCAGGTTTTTTGTTAATAAGGAACCAATAAATCAAAGAGAAATTGGAGTTTTTAATAATAATGATTGGAGTGGAATTGAACCTGATTTAAAATGGACATTGATTGATCTAAAATAAATATTATGAAAAAGTATAACGCATGTATAAATATTATTTCGTCTAGAAAAAAATGTATTTCGAATTGTTTGGAATCTCTTTGGTTAAATTATAATCATAATTACAATTATATAGTTTATGTATATTATTTTGACGATATCTATGATTCACTTGATTTGCAAAAAGAAATTATTGGTAAGACTTCACAAATTGTTAGATTTATACCTATAGATTATAAAACACCCCGATTTTTATCTGAAAATGAATTATTTTATAATAGATTAGAAATTGATTATGTTAAAAAGCATTTCACCATCAAAAGAAAAGGTTATTTACATATGTGTCATTTCACTACAAATATGTATGAATATCCAAATACTTCATTAAATCATTATGATTTTATTATGACGCATGATGATGAGTCAGGTTATGAGCAAAAAATGGATTATGATCCATTTAATATATTAGCTAAATCAAATTCTTTATTTGGAGCTTATTCATTTGGTCAACGATTATATAATGGTGCACCTCATCAAGGACACTTTGACACGAGAATTAATTTATTTGAGTTTACTAAAACGTTTATATTAGAAAATAGAATTGTGCCTAAATCATCTTTGTTAAGAAAAATTATTAATGAAAATTTGAAAGATCAATTTCATTATTTAGAATGGGCTGATACTTATGTGATTAAAACAGAAATGTTTAAATCTAGTTCTTGGCAGCTTTGGTTAAATGCTGTAAATAAATCGGGTGGTATATATAAATATAGATGGGGTGATAATGAGATTTACAGTTTATATGCGCTAATATTCCAGGGTACAGTCTTAAACCTTAATACTGTAAATGATGGTTATCACAATCAGCACAAATACCGAGATTTATGTGATATTGCTCCAAGTATAAAAAATATAAATAAGTGATTTTCAATTAATGTTTATAAAAAGTCAGATATATATAATTTTAACTAAGATTTTTTGTTTTTTTAATAAAAAAAACAAAAGTGTTTCAATTCCGCAAAATTATTACATGGATTTCTGTCAATTTTCTCAAAATTTTTATAGTAAAAATGGTGAAGATGGAATCCTATTAGAAATTTTTAATAGATTACAAGTTGATATCGGCTATGCATGTGAAGTAGGTACATGGGATGGGATACATTTAAGTAACACCTTTAACTTAGTAAAAACAAAAAATTGGACTTCTATTATGATAGAAGCTGATGAAGAAAAATTTGATCAATTAAAAAAAACAGCTATTGAGTATAATAAAATAAAACCTATCAATGAGACTGTTCATTATTTAAAAGATAAAGGTAGAAGTTTGGACTCTATTTTACACGATACAGATATTCCTATTGAATTCGATCTGCTTAGTATAGGTATAGATAGTTGTGATTACCATATATGGAAGGCTTTAAATGAATTTAGCCCTAAAGTTGTTGTAATCAAGCATTCTGGTTTAATTGAATATATTATTCAAAAAGAGGGAGCAATTCATAAAAAAGATAAAGATGGATCAACTTCTTTTTTCCCAATGAGAATTCTAGGGGAGAATAAAGGTTATACTTTATTATGTAATACTGGGAATTTGATTTTTATTAGAAATGATTATTTATGGCTACTTGATAATAATTTGAAAAATCATCTTTTATTTTGGGATGATGATTGTAGTATTAAAATAATGGAAGGTTGGGCTGCCCAAAGTAGTCAAGCATGGAAAAACGATATAAGAAAGGAAATAATTTCGCAGAAATACACATCAATTTTAGATTATGGTGCTGGAGTATTTACAGAATATTTTGCTTTTAAAAAAATGGAATATCCTATAAAATATAAAGCATTAGAATTTTCTAATATATTTGTTGAATATGGTTTGAAAAATGATATAGATGTTGAAAAAACATATTCAGATAACTTGAATTTTCAAGATAAAGAATTTGATTGTGTTTTATGTTATAATGTCTTTAATCATCAAGTTAATTATCGAGATTTATTAATTGAATTAATTAGAGTTGCAAAAAAAGAAGTTATTATCTCTTTTTTCAAACCTTTTATGGAAGATATAATTATTGATGAATTAAATAAAGAGCCATTTAAATATAATTTTACAGAATATGGAATAGTTCAAAAAAGATTTATAAATAAAGATGGTAATCCTAAATTAATTTATAATATGATAAATAGAAGCAAATTAAAAATAATATTAGATAAATTAAAAATTGATTACATAATAAAGAAAGATAATCAAACAACTTTATTAATAATTAGAAAATAGTGAAATTAGAATGTTAAATAAAAAAATTAAAGATTATTGTTTAAATTTTATTAACACTAGTAAAGAAATTTTTTTTTCACAAAATAACTTGAAAAAAATAGCAAATAAAAATTTATTAATTGGTATAAATCGATTATATAATCTTGATCCTGAATCATTTTTAATTATTGAAATAGGTGCAAATGATGGAATAATGAATGATAGATTTCATACATTTATTTCTGAAAATGATCCTCATGCTATTTTGATAGAGCCGATTGAAGATTATTATAATGCATTAGTAAAAAATTATCAAAATAATAAAAACTCAATTTTTGTAAATACTGCGATTGATATTCAAGAAGGTAATCGAGAAATGCATTTTATTCCATATGAATTGATTCGTAATAAAAAAATAAAATTTAGGATGGAAAAAACTCCAGAGTTGTTGTCAAAACATTGGGCTATGGGACTTGGGACTTTTCATCCTCAAAAAAATAATATTTCATGTCCAGAGTTATTAGTACATAAACAAAAAGCAATGG
>CEUA01463373.1_pt1 | contig 13059 bp, 14 predicted proteins | sample 361541 | NCBI WGS metagenome assembly CEUA01 (sample SAMEA2623079, study PRJEB7988) | marine metagenome | isolation source: saline water (ENVO:00002010), including
ATTTCATTATCAATTTCTTCTGCCTGCACCCTGTTTCCAGATCTTGCCGTATCACATAAAGCTCTCATTTGTTTAGGAACTACATTAGCAGTAACTGAAATACAACCGTCTCCACCTAAAAGCATAAACTCACAGCAAGTAATATCATCACCACTCAGGATCTTAAAGCCTTCTCCGCATCCATCTCTTAATTCTTTTACTCTATCAACCTCTCCTGTGGCTTCTTTTACTCCAGCAATATTAATATGTGATGAAAGCTGAATCACTGTTTCTACTTTAAGGTCTACCCCTGTTCTGCCTGGAACATTGTAGAGAATTATTGGTTTTGTTAATTGATCAGCAATTATTGAGTAATGTTTAATCATTCCATTTTGAGTAGGTTTATTATAATAAGGAGTTACAATTAAAAAACCAGAGACTGGTAGCTGATCAATAGTTTTAGATAATTCTATAGTCTGTTTTGTTGAATTTGATCCAGTGCCGGCAAGGATAGGAATTCTACCGTTAGTTATTTCACATGCGCGCCTAACCAGCTCAATATGTTCTTTATGAGCTAATGTAGCTGACTCGCCAGTAGTACCAGCAATTACAAGACATTCAGTACCAGAGTGTATATGGAATTCTATTAATCTAGCTAAATTTTCATAATTAATAGAGCCATCAATCTCCATTGGAGATACCAATGCAACCGTACTTCCTGAAAACATATTATTTCCTAAAAAAATATAATAATAGAAATATTACTTATTCAACCTAGAGGAAGCAACAAAAAGACCTTAATTTAAGAATAAAAAACATATTATAATGTAAATTTTATATAAACTAAGGCTATATATACTTATTAAATAATTAAACTATTAGGAAAAAATATGAAAATTTCAATAGGAAAGAAAATGCCAGTCTTTATAGCTAAAGCCACTAATGACTTAACTATTACCAATAAAGATCTGATAGGTAAAAAAATAGTGTTATATTTTTATCCAAAAGATGATACTCCTGGTTGTACTATTGAAGGACAGGATTTTTCAAAATACTATAATAAGTTTAAAAAACTTAATGCTGAAATATATGGGATATCAAGAGATACAATTAAGATGCATGAAAAGTTTAAAGAGAAGTTTAATTTTAATTTTAATTTAATTTCGGACTCTGATGAAAATTTATGTAGTATTTTTGATGTTATAAAAGAAAAGAATATGTACGGAAAAAAATATATGGGAATAGAAAGAAGTACTTTTATTTTAGATGAAAATCAAAAGCTAGTAAAAGAATGGAGAAAAGTTAAAGTTAAGGATCATGTCGAAGAAGTGATGAATACAGTAAAAGATTTATAATGGGTTATATAGATAGTATAAAATTGTTAATTTTTTTCTGCTTGATATTTATGCATTCAGCGATTGCTCAGAATCTACCAGATTTTGGAAATCCTGCTGATTATATTATTACAAAGAATCAAGAAAGGGAGCTAGGTCGTAATGTCATATCTCAACTTAGAAATGCAAATGCAATTATAGATGACCCATTAACTAGTGAATATATTCAGAATCTTGGTGATAGATTAGTTGGTCATGTCAGCGACGGGAGTCAAGAATTTAATTTCTATTTAATAGATGATAACTCTATTAATGCCTTCGCTCTTCCTGGTGGCTTTATAGGAATTAACTCGGGCCTTCTCCTAATGACCCAATCTGAAAGCGAGCTTGCAAGTGTGCTTGCACATGAAATAGCTCATGTAACACAAAGGCATATAGCTAGATCCATCTACAATAATCAAAAAAATACCATAATCTCATCAGCAGCTATGGTTGCAGCTATATTGCTTGGTGCTTCAGCTGATATTAGTGGTGACGCTATAACAGGTATTGTAACTGCAGCTCAGGCTGCTAATGCCCAAAACCAGATAAACTTTACTAGGTCCAATGAGCATGAAGCAGATAGGATAGGTATACAAACTCTCTCTTCTGCAGGCTTTGATCCTAATGCTATGTCGGGTTTTTTTGAAAAAATGGCTAGAAGATATGGGAGCTCACAAAGTGAAATTTTCTCCTTACTACAAACTCACCCTGTTACAACGGATAGAATAGCAGAGGCAAGAGATAGGGCTAGACATTTACCAAATAACTCCCTAAATTATAGCTCTAGTTATGAAATTCTTAAGGCTAGACTTAGAGTTCTCCAGTCAACTAATATAGAATCTACATATAACTTTTTCCTGGAACGCTCTAATAGCTTTAATGCTCAATCTAATGCTTATGGAATGGCACTTTGTTTATCATTGCTAGGAAGAGATGATGAGGCATTGTTAATTTTTCAAAATCTTGTTAATGAACATGAAGAAGTTATAGCATATAGAATTGGACTAGGTGAAACTCTTTTACGAATATCTAATATTAATGATGCGCTTAATCTTTATGCAGAATCAGTTGCACTATTTCCAAGAAATGTACCGCTAACAATTAGTTATTGCCAAATCTTAATTTCAAGTAACCCATCTTTATCTCATGAAATACTATTAGATCTTCTTAATAATATCACCCCTACTCCTACCCAAATCAGACTAATTGCTAGAGCAGCTAATGCAGAAGGTGATATAGCTAATGCTCATTACTATATGGGTGAATATTATATTTCTACCGGTAATTTATCGCTTGCAATTACTCAAATGACTATGGCCCTAGAGTCACCCAATCTAAACCAGATCGATAAGTCTCGTTTTGAAGCTAGACTACAACAGATATCTGAATATAACTAGAATTTGACTATTATTATAAATAGTACTAAAATAGTACTATTAGGATCTGGGGGTTAGTAATGCTAAAAATAAGCAGAATGACAGACTATGGAACAATTGTTCTTAGTCAGCTAAATAACCAAAAAGTTAAAAGTGCTGAAGATATATCATCTAATACCAATATATCTAAACCTACAGTAAGTAAGCTGCTAAAAGTCTTCACTCAAAAGGGTTTAACGGTCTCGGAGAGGGGTGCATTAGGTGGATATGCTCTTGCTAGATCAAGTAAAAAAATAAACATAGCAGACATTATTAATGCAGTTGAAGGGCCTGTTGCTATTACTCAGTGCAATTCTGTACAAGATAGCTGTGAAATAGAGCATTCATGTATGACAGGAGATATATGGAAGAATATAAATAATAGAATATCGTCTGTGCTAAGCGACGTAACGCTTTATGATGTTAAAAATAATAAAAAAACCTCTGAATTAAATTTTTATACTAAAGAAGAGATAGGCATAAGTTAGTATGAGTAAAAACAAGACATTAGAAAAAATAGTTAGTAATAAATATGAATATGGATTTGTTACTGATATTGATCAGGAGCTTTTTGAACCAGGATTGAGTGAAGAAGTTATTATTAGGCTTTCAAAGAAAAAGGGTGAGCCTGAGTTTTTAAGAAACTGGAGATTAAGAGCTTATAACCAATGGCAAGGTATGGAAGAACCAAAATGGCAACATCTAAAATATACACCCATAGATTACCAAAAAATATCATATTTTGCTGCACCGAAAAATCAAAAAGATGCGCCTAAAAGTATAGATGATGTTGACCCAAAATTATTAGAGACTTATGAGAAACTAGGGATCCCTCTTCATGAGAGGGCTAAGTTAGCTGGTGTAGCTGTTGATGCAGTTTTTGATAGTGTGTCAGTAGCGACTACATTTAAAGAAAAGCTGTCAGAGGCTGGCGTTATTTTTTGTCCATTCTCAGAGGCTATAAAAAAATATCCAGAAAAAATTGAGCAATATCTGGGATCGGTGGTTCCTCAAAGAGATAACTACTATGCTGCTCTAAATTCAGCTGTTTTTAGTGATGGATCTTTTGTATATATACCTAAGGGCGTGAGATGCCCAATGGAGCTATCAACATATTTTAGAATCAACGCTATTAATACTGGTCAATTTGAAAGAACTCTAATTATTGCAGATGAAGATAGTCATGTAAGTTACCTAGAGGGCTGTACAGCTCCGATGAGAGATGAGAACCAGCTACATGCAGCTGTAGTAGAGTTGGTAGCATTAGATAATGCTGAGATTAAATACTCAACTGTACAAAACTGGTACCCAGGTGATGAGAATGGCAAAGGCGGCATATATAACTTTGTAACTAAAAGAGGTGACTGTCGCGGCAAAGCATCAAAAATATCCTGGACTCAAATTGAAACTGGCTCATCTATAACCTGGAAATATCCTAGTTGTATACTAAGAGGTGAGAATTCTATAGGAGAGTTCTATTCAGTAGCTCTAACAAATAATTATCAGCAAGCAGATACTGGAACAAAAATGATTCATATAGGAAAAAATACCTCTAGCACAATTATTTCTAAAGGGATTTCTGCTGGTTTTGGAAAAAATTCTTATAGAGGGCTAGTAAAAGTTCTCCCTAATGCTTCTAATGCAAGGAATTACACTCAATGCGACTCGCTGCTTCTAGGAAACAAATGTTCAGCAAATACTTTTCCTTATATAGAGTCGAGAAATAATAAATCGAAAATTGAGCATGAGGCTACAACATCAAAAATTAGTGAAGATCAGCTCTTTTACTGTAGGCAAAGAGGCCTGTCAGAGGAAGACTCAGTAAATCTGATTGTAAATGGGTTCTGTAAGGATGTTTTTAAGAAACTCCCTATGGAATTTGCTGTTGAAGCTCAAAACCTTCTAAATGTTAGTTTAGAAGGTGCTGTAGGGTAATATAAATGTTAAAAATAAATGAACTCACTGTTAAAGTAAATAAAAAGACAATTCTAGATCGCCTTAACTTAAATATAGGTAAAGGTGAAATACACGCAATTATGGGGCCAAATGGTTCTGGTAAAAGTACATTAGCTCAGGTTATAGCAGGTAAAGATGGATATGATATTTCTAATGGCTCAATAACCTTTATGGGCAATGACTTAATGAAGCTATCTCCAGAAGAACGATCATTGGCTGGAATATTTCTTGGTTTTCAATATCCAATAGAAATACCCGGAGTAAATAATGCATATTTACTTAAAGCAGCCCTTAATGCTCAAAGGGTTGCAAGAAAAGAAAAAGAAATCGACGCATTTGATTTTATGAACTTGATCAAAGAAAAAATGAGTCAAATGAAAATCCCTGAATCATTTCTATCAAGGAGTGTCAATGAAGGGTTCTCTGGAGGCGAGAAAAAGAGAAATGAAATATTGCAAATGATTTTACTTAAACCAGAGCTTTGTGTCTTAGATGAAACTGACTCAGGTCTAGATGTAGATGCATTAAAGATTGTTTCTAAAGGTATCAGTTCGATGCGAAATAATAAGAGATCAATAATACTTGTAACTCATTACGAAAGATTGCTTAAACTAGTAAAACCTGATTTTGTTCATGTTCTGTCTAATGGAAAAATAGTAAAATCAGGTGATAAAGAGTTAGCTCACCAACTAGATAAAGAAGGCTACGATTGGATAGAATAGAAAATGTCAATCAATTATATTGAGGATTATTTTAATAAAGAATTAGATAGGAATACATCTAATAACTTAATAAAAGAAATAAAATTAGAAGCTATAAATAATTTTATGAAGCAGGGTTTTCCTTCTAATAATATAGAAGAATATAAGTATACTGATCTGAGTTTTTTAAATAAGAATGAGTTTACTTTTTCACCTAAATACTCTGGCTCTCTAATAGATAATAAATATAAATACTTTATTAATACAATTCCATCAAATGAAAATTATACAATGGTAATTCTAGATGGAAAGCTAAAAGATTCTAATATACCTAAAGGGCTTGATATAATAAAGATTAATGATAGCTCTGATAATAAAAATATAAATAAAATAATTAGTCTTGTAAATAATCAATATCTTTCCTCTTTAAATACTGCCCTAGCTCCAGAAATATTATGTATTAAATCTTCTAGAGATTTAAATATTAAAGATCCATTACATTTATATATTTTATCTTCTGGACTAGAAGGCATATCTCAACAACCAAGATTAATTTTTAACCTTGAAGAAAATAGCTCTATTAATATTATTCTTAAATACATATCCTTAAATGATGAAGCCGGTTGGACTAATAGTGTGATTCAATTAAACCAGCAAAAAGGGTCAAACTGTAATCTTCATAGAATTCAAGAGCAATCCAATCGACAAATACATACTGATACTATAAATGCTAATCTTGATTGTGATTCATCGCTTTTACTTGGAAATATCGATATAGGAGGCAACATTGTTCGGAATAATACTATGATTAATCTTAATAAATCAGGTGCATCTTGTAATATCTATGGGGCTTTTCTCACTACTAATAATCAGCACATCGACTATCATATAGATGTTAATCATGTTTCTAGCAATACCTCTAGTGATCAGGTGTTTAGGAGTATTGCAAAGTCTCAAGCTTCTGGTGTTATAAATAGTAAGGTCGTAGTTAAGGAAAATATTAAGAATGTTACTGCTAATCAATCTATAGATAATCTACTTCTATCAAAAGATGCAGTTATTAATGTAAAGCCAGAATTAGAAATATACTCTGATGATGTTAGGTGCTCACATGGAGCAACTATTGGTGATCTTGATGAAAAGCTATTATTCTATCTGAGATCAAGAGGCATAGAAGAAGAGAAAGCGAAGATAATGCTAGTGGATGCATTTATTAAAAGCGTATTATCAAAAATAAAATATGAGTCAATCATAAAATACCTTACTAATGTGTTTTCTAATAAACTAGAAATATCAAAATAATTAAATAACAATGATTAATAATATAAATAAATTAAGGCAGAATTTTCCAATATTAAAAAGAGAGATAAATAAGAAACCTCTAGTCTATCTTGATAATGCAGCATCAACTCAAAGACCAGATTGTGTTATTGAAGCTGTATCAGAATATGAAAAGAAATGTCACTCTAATGTACATCGAGGTGTTCATAAATTAAGCTATATAGCAACTAAATCTTATGAATCAACAAGGGATAAAGTAAAAAAATATATAAATGCTAATGATTGTAAAGAAATAATATTTACTAAAGGTGCAACAGATTCATTAAACCTTCTTGCCTCATCCCTTGGAGAAACATTTAAAAGTGGTGATGAAATTATGGTCTCGCAAATGGAGCATCATTCAAATATTGTTCCTTGGCAAAACATTTGCAAAAAAAATGGCTTGAATCTAGTCATGATTCCAATCGATAACAATGGAGAAATAATTAAAGAAGAATTTAACAAATTATTAAATAATAAAACCAGACTAGTTGCCATTTCTCATGTTTCAAACGCCCTTGGTACTATTAACCCAATTAAAGAATTTATCGATGAATCACATAAAAATGGCTCACTTATTGTCATTGATGGTGCCCAAGCTATGTCTCACATGAGAGTAGATGTTAAAGACCTAGATTGTGACTTTTATGTATTCTCAGGTCATAAAATGTTTGCGCCTACAGGAACTGGGGTTCTCTTTGGTAAAAAAGAATTACTAGAAATTATGCCTCCTTATCAATTTGGAGGAGAAATGATACTGTCAGTTAATTTTAATCAAACCCAATATAATGATATACCATATAAATTTGAGGCTGGAACTCCTAATATATCTGGTGTTATAGGGCTTGGTGCTGCTATTGACTACCTTGAGGATATTAATATAGATAAAATAGCTCAATATGAGTCTAATCTTTTAAATTACCTATTAGAAAAAATAATAGATGTGCCTGAGATTAAGATAATTGGTACACCGAGAAAAAGATCAGGCGTAGTATCATTTTTATTAGGGGATATACACCCACATGATATTGGAACTATCATAGATAAAGAAGGTGTAGCAATAAGAACAGGCCATCATTGTGCAATGCCAATAATGGAATTCTTTAAAATACCAGCTACTGCAAGAGTTTCTATTGCTCATTACAATACAAAGGAAGAAATTGATATCTTTATCAATGCATTATATAAAGCTAAGGAGATATTTTCTTGACTGATCTAGTTGAACTATATAAACAAGTTATACTTGATCATAATCGCTCTCCGAGAAATTTTAGAGAAATAAGCAATGCAGATAAAGTTGTAGAAGGGGTTAACCCACTTTGTGGCGACAAGATAATTCTTTATATTAGTTTTGATAATAATATGGTTAAACAAGCTTCATTTAAAGGAACTGGGTGTGCTATTTCAATTGCTTCATCATCTCTTATGACAGAAGAAATAATTGGTAAATCTAAAAATGACTGTATTGATCTATTTAATAAAATTCATATTATGCTAACCTCTGAATCATCAAGAACAAATAATCTTGGTAAATTAAATTCTCTATCTGGTGTTCGTGAATACCCTTCCAGAATAAAATGTGCTTCATTATCTTGGCATGCTTTGAAAAGCGCACTAACAACTAGTGATACTAAGACTTCAACGGAATAATTATGTACTCTACTCACAACGAGCCTGTAACCTTTATAAGAGAATGTGAAGCCATCCTTATACCCTCAGGTGATCCTATATCTCTAGTAGAAGGAACAGTTGGATTTATCACGCAAACACTTGGAGGAAGCTTTACTATAATGATTGAAGGTAATTTATTTAGATTAGCTGGTGTAAATGCTGATGCTATAGGCAAAGAATCAATTAAAGCACCAAAAGTTGAAGCTAACGCATCAGATGCTGATCTTGAAAAAATTGTCTGGAATCAGATGAAGACTTGTTACGATCCTGAGATTCCAATTAATATTGTTGATCTTGGATTAATATATAGCTGCTCATTAAGTAAAAATAATGCTGGTAATCTCGATGTATCAATCGATATGACGCTAACTGCTCCAGGTTGTGGAATGGGAGATATTCTGGCTGAGGATGTAAAAGAAAAAATAACTATTATTCCTAAAATAAATAATGTTGTTGTTAACTTAGTATTTGATCCTCCATGGAGTCAGTCTATGATGTCTGATGTTGCAAAGCTAGAAGCAGGGCTCCTATAGTTGAAAACAATAACATTTGTAAGGCATGCTAAATCCTTATGGTCTAATAACTTCTCAAATGATCATGCTAGAGCTTTATCTGATAAAGGAAAAGATGATGCCCATAAAGCAGCTCACATATTTAATACAAAAAGAATTAAAATTGATCTAATAATAACTAGCTCAGCAATTAGAGCTATAAATACAGCGGAAATATTTTCTTCAGTTATAAAATATCCTATTGATGAAATAATAATAAATAAATCACTATATCTAGCAGATCAATATATGATAATAAATGAATTAAAAATGCAGGATAAATTAAAAGATAATATTATGATATTTGGACATAATCCAGGATTTACAAATCTTGTTAATTGCTTTCTTGGTAATAAATCTATTATTGATCTTACCACGAGTGCAATAATAACCTTTGATCTCTCTTTAGACTTATGGATAAATATTAAGGCATGCAAGAAAAGTCTTACATTTACTACTGAGGAATCATATTATTTATAGAATATATTTAGCTAGCACTACATAAACAGAGAGAATAAATCTCTTTCGGATCTCTAATGTATTCAATTACTTCTAAAGGAAAAAAGATATTATTTATATAAGAATCAACTTTTGAAGAAAAAATAAAACTAGGCATAAATTTTATATATATTGGGTAAAATGATTTTATTACTGATAATGAAAATTTATCTATAAATGATTTACTATCGTCATTAAGAAACTCTACTTGGAAATCATCAGTGCTCATACCAGCCATATTAGCAGCAGAAAATATCGCATCATCAAGAGAGCCTATCTTATCAATTAATCCTAAATTAATAGCATCCTTTCCTGTCCATACCCTTCCTCTTGACAATAGATCTACTTCATCAAATGATTTATTTCTGTATCTAGCAACATTTTCTATAAAATGCTTGTAACTAAAGTTAATATTCAGCTTCATTATTTCTTGAACATCTGGTCCTAACTCCCTACTTGGGCTTAACTGTCCAGATAATCTTGTTGTTCCTAAACCATCAACTGTTATACCCAACTTATTTAAAGCTTCGTGAAATGTAGGGATTATCGCACCAACTCCTATTGACCCAGTCAAAGTTGAAGAGCTAGCCCAAATTTCGTCTGCACTCATAGATATCCAGTATCCACCTGATGCAGCAACACTGCTCATAGATACAACAAGAGGTCTTTCTGTCTCTTGAAAAGCAACAAGATGATCTAGAATTGCTTCTGATGCTGAAATGCTCCCTCCTGGGGTATCTACTCTAAGGACTAATGCTTTAATACCTTTATCTTTTATGGCTTTTTTAATAAGCCCAGAGACTGAGTTGGCACCTACACTAATTGAATCTAATCTATCAATTATTGGGCCAGAAACAGAAACTACAGCAATTTTATCTATATCGTTATCAATAGGGGCTGAAAATAATGATAAGTAATCATTAATTTGTATTAAATTTTTTTCATTTATCTCATTTTCTACTTTAAATTCATTCTTAAGCATTAGATCAATATCTGAATTAAATGAAATCTGATCAATAAATCCTTTATTGATTGCTAATGCTACGTTATCTCCATTAAATAGCTCTAAATTTGACGCATAATTATCTACAAAACTTTGAACTTCGGATGGCTCTAAGCCTCTTTGTAAGCTGACATCTTTTTTATAATTAGTCCATAATCCATTTAGATAAACCTCAGATGATTGTCTATCTTCATCCGACATACCATCACGCGAATAAGGTTCGACAAAAGATTTATATTCTCCGACAGCCCAAACATTGGCTTCAATACCAAAAGTTTCAAGGCTAGATTTATAATAAGTAATAAACTTGTTATACCCAGTCATGGAGATAAACCCAAAAGGCTTTATATAAATCTTTGAGGCATGTGAAGCTAAGTAGTATTGGTCTTGTGTATAATGACTAGAAACAGCAACTATCGGCTTACCACTAAGTTTAAAAGAAGATAATTCTCTAGAAAGATCTTGAAGCTTACTAAGGCCAGCAGAAGATAAGTTTTCAGTCTTAAGTAATATTCCAACTACTTTATCGTCATCCTTAGCATATCTTATTGCAGTTAAAACATCTCTAAGTCTTGTTTCAGAGGCAGGCAATCCTTGTAATTTAACAATAAGTCTATCAACCTCATCTGTAGTAAAATCATCAACTATATTACCCTGCAAATTTAAGCTTAAGATAATATTATTAGATACTGGGACATTATTAGATGGGTAAAATAAAATAACAGTTATTAAGCATACAAATAGAAATAAAAAGAACTGAAAAAGTCGGGTAGTAACATCTACAAATCTCCAAAGGAATCTAAGGAAGCTCATAAACATTTACTTTAAATCTTCTCCTTAATTCTTGCAGACTTTCCACTTCTATCTCTTAAATAATAGAGCTTTGCTCTTCTTACAGAACCTTTCCTTTTAACCTTAATTTCACCTATGGATGGGCTATGTGTCTGAAAAACTCTTTCAACACCTTCGCCATGAGAAATCTTTCTAACTGTAAATGAGGAATTGATACCTCTATTTTTTTTAGCTATGACAACGCCCTCGTAAGCCTGTAGTCTTTCACGATCTCCCTCTTTGACCTTTACCTGAATTGTAATAGTATCTCCAGGAGAAAAATCTGGCAGGTCTGTCTTGAGCTGCTGTTTATCTATTTCATCAATAATATTAGACATTTTAAAATTACCTCTATATTTATTATATCATTTTTTCTCATGAATAAATTCATCAAGCAGGGCTTTTTCTTCTTCAGTTAACTCTTTTTTCTTAATTAATTCAGGTCTATTTATCCATGTTGCTCCTAATGATTGCTTTAGCCTCCAGATCCTTATAGCCTCATGATTGCCTTCTAGCAGAACATTGGGAACACTCATTTTATCGAGACTTGCAGGTCTTGTATACTGAGGAAACCCAAGCAAGCCTCCCATAAATGAATCATCTTTGCTTGAATTTTCATCGCCGAGCACCCCAGGTATTAATCGAACAACTGAATCAATAATGACAGTAGCAGCTACCTCTCCCCCTGTTAATATATAATCTCCAACAGAGATTTGTTCAGTAATTTCATTATCAATTATCCGCTCATCTATACCTTCGAACCTGCCAGCAACTAATAAAATTCCTTTTGTTTTAGACAATCTATATGCAACACTATTATCAAAAACCTTTCCTTTTGCGCTTAATACAAACTCATTAGAGTCATTAGGAAGCATTTTCCTGGCATGATGTATCGCATCTCTAACCGGTTCATATTTAAGAACCATTCCAGGGCCACCACCAAACGGCCTATCATCAACTGTATTATGTTTATCTAGAGCAAAATCTCGTGGGTTAATATGAGAAACTTCAACTAAGCCCTTTTGGCAAGCCCTACCAATAACTCCATATTTACATACTGGCTCAATAATTTCAGGGATAAGAGATACTACATTTATCTTTAACATTGCTGTATCCTAATAATTAACATCCCAGTCAACAGTAACCTCTCCTTTATCTAAATCAATATCGGTTACGACGTTTCCCAATGAGTAGGGTATAAGGCATTCAGAATTCCCTTCTTTTACTACCATAACATCATTAGCACCAGTCTCGAATAAGTACTGAATCTTTCCTAAACATAAGCCTTTTGTTGTAATGACACTTAACCCTTCTAAATCCCTCCAATAGTATTCATTATCCTCAAGATCTGTTAAATCAAGTTGACTAATAAACACATCTTTACCAATTATTTCTTTTGCATCATCTCTGCTATCAACATTATCAAGCTTTACAATTATTTTTTTCTGATGCTCTTTGCCATCAATTAATAAGTGGTTAATGAAAATATCATCAGCTAGAATAAACCAATTCTTATAATTCAATATATTTTCTTTTGGCATTGAGTATGAAAAGACTTTAACCCAACCTTTTACGCCATAATAGCCAGTAATTTTTCCAATTACTAGGTGGTCTTTATCAAGATAACCCATGCCTAAAAAGCTAAACCTTTATAAATTAAGGCAAGATATGCAGCGCTACTGAGCACCTTCTTCTTTATCTTCCTTGCTTGCTTCTTTTTTCTCTACTTCAGCTGCTGCTTCTTTGGGTTCTTCTTTT
>CEUA01100030.1_pt1 | contig 13053 bp, 9 predicted proteins | sample 361541 | NCBI WGS metagenome assembly CEUA01 (sample SAMEA2623079, study PRJEB7988) | marine metagenome | isolation source: saline water (ENVO:00002010), including
CTCCATCATTATTAGTGTCTACAGTGATATCAAAGTCCCAAGTAAAATCAACAACACCTCCTTCAGGATCTGAAGAATCGCTAGCATCTAAAGTTACTGAGTCACCGGTTCTTATTACAGTAGGAACTACAAAACTCAGAATTGGAGGGGAATTTACAAATAATGAGGCGTAAGCAATATCTGTTCCTCCTTGATCATTAACAACAGTTACTTCTATTGAATAATAACCAGGGTTTGTGAACTGGTGACTAGCAATACCTTGTTTTGTTATCTTTGTTGATCCGTCATCAAAATCCCATTTATATTCTTCAATTATGGAAGGATCAGGGGTCGTCGATGATCGTGCATCAAAATTTACTGATTCACCTGCATTTATTTCTTCTCTGTCTATAGTCAGTTTAGCATTGGGATTAACATTTGACAACCCACTACATCCGGCGAATGAAGTTAGGATTAACATCAATGTGATTACCATTGTCGAAGATGGCGCAGTGACTTTCATCAATACTTGAGGTGGACTCTATACTCATATGTATGTTGGATAAAAATAAACCTTTCATTCAATTAAGAGAGTTCATGGGCGACGTCGTTTTCGAGAGCATTGGATACAGTATGCTTGGTAACTTTCAAGTTCTCGGGTTTGATTTAGAAACCACTGGATTTGCAGCAAATAAGCATAGAATAGTACAATATGCATTTGTTGGTAGTGATAAAGAAGGGGATCATGTCAATGTTGAATCATTGATTAACCCAAATATGAAAATACCAATAGAAACTACTGATATCCATGGTATCTCAGATATAGACGTAAAAAATATTCCGCAATTTTCTGAACATATTGAACAAATAAATAACCTTGTCAAAGGATCCATAATAGTTGGCCATAATATACTTAGTTTTGATTGGCCTTTTCTTGAAATGGAATATCTAAGATGTGGTAGTGAGTTACCGAAACCTTATGCAATAATTGATACATTGGTGCTTGCTAGAAAGTTTAAAATCGATTATTTTGGAAGTAAGAAACTAGGTTCGCTATGTCAAAAATTTGGAATTACATTGGAAAGGGCTCATTCTGCAGATGCAGATGCTGGAGCTACATTACTCCTTTTATGGGAAATAATGAAATCTTATCCTGATAAATTTCAAGTATGGTGGGATGAAATGGATAAATCACTGCCTAATTGACTTTAGCAATGGATTCCAGGGCAATATTTCTGACCAGTCTCCTAGATATCTGACTTCTCCATCTACTCTTGTACTACCAAGAAATAATGGGCCATCATATCCCATATTTTGTAATTCTCTTAGTTGATTGAGGGATTGATTTGATAAGAAAGCGCCAAAGCTCTTCTCTGAGTCTCTTAGTTCACCATCGAGTCCATCTGGAATCATGAGTTTGAATGAGGCTAATCCTTCTTCGGAGTCAAAATTTATCAAAGTTACAACTTCATCATTAAATGTTTTATGCCTCTTTAGTGTTTCATCATGAACCGCTACAAACCATTTTGGACACCAGGCCTTCCATTCACAGAAACCACAAACAAATTCTTGTGGTGTTGCTTGGAATGGATCTTCTGTTAGTTCTATTGACGCCCATGCATCAAAGGCGTCTTTGGTTACTGAATCTCCTATAGCTTCATACATTGTTTGATTTGATGTGTACCATCCTTCGGTCCTTATTGGTGGATGATTTGGATTAATTAAAATTAATAAATCACGATAAAAGCGCAATTGTCGATTTACTGTTTCGCTCAGATTATCTTTAGGTGGCCTACCAGTTTTCAAATCTACCACTATCCATCCGATTTGATTTCCGCCTTGATCTAAATCCTTTAACAAAAGATCTAACCTTCCCATTAATTTTCCACAATTTGAATTCATGGTTCCTTCATTGGCTAGAATGATTTCTCTGACTTTATTCCACATTCCTATTGTAATCTTAGAAAGATCTACTTCCAAGATTTTTGCTTGGCTTAGAAGCATTAATAGCGCTTTATTCAATCCTTCTCGAGCCTTGTTGTAGGAGTTCTTCTTCCAACCAGAATGTCTTTTCATTTCAAAAAAAATATCTTTTTCTAATTGCCAATGATTACTTAATATTTCAGCAGATAATTTTGGGAGCCATTCCTTTTCTGAAATATCTCTGTCTGACATGTCGATATTACAGATGTCTTCTACAGAATTATGTACTGCATTACCAATAACAATTGGCATACCTATTTTCTTTGGTAACCTCTGTCTAGATAACCAATACTTACGCGGACATTCCTCGAATCTATTCCATGATGAAGGAGAGAGTTGGTATTCTTGGATTTCATAACCATTGGATGGTCCCCAGTCTACTCCCCTCTCCTCCATAATGCCCCAGAGGTGGTAACGGTTAACAGTGATTTAGTATCACTGGACATTATGACAGAGAGGCCGGTAGTGGAAGTTGATGAGGGAATTGCCCCTACAGGCGCGTTAGTTGTGAATTGTTTTCCTTCAGTTGGTTTCGTGAGTAGTATCGTAGCACATTATTTAATTGAGAAGTTAGAATTAAAGTTAGTTGGAGGAGTAACTCATCCTCAATTACCTCCTATTTGCTTAGTTCAAGATGGTAAGCCATTGCCTCCACTAAGATTCTATGCTGGAGAGCCTATTTGTAATTTGGAAAGATGTGATAAAGTGATTTTAATCGTATCGGAAGTTCAAATTGAAAATCAAATAAAAATGGGATTGGCTCGAAGTTTAATGGATTGGATAAAAGAATCTGGATCTGGAATATCGATAATGATTGATTCGTTTGCAAAAAATAACAAAGAGGGCCATACAATATTAGATGATGATGATAAAGATACAACAATGCTAGGAATAGGTTCTACAGATATAGCGATAAAGACTCTAGAAGAAATTGGTTTACCTTTGTTAAAGCATGGCATAGTTGGAGGAATGACGGGTGTCATGATGGGTGAAAGTAGGAGAAGAGGTTTGGATTCTTTAGCAATACTTGCTGAATCAAGTGGTGGGCCTATTGAAGGTCAACCGTTTCCAGATGCTAGAGCTGCGGCGAGAATAATTGAATGTTTAGATGGTTTATTGCCTGCTATTCATCTTGATCCTGAACCTCTACTTGAAGAAGCTCAAAAGATTGAGAATCAAATACGTGATATGATGGCAGTAAATCTGAATCAAATAAACAAAGATAGCGGTCCTGAATCAATGTATGGTTGATTAAAAATCTCCAAGTTTTGTTTGACGTTCTTCGGGTAAATTTTTCAATATCTCAACCCCTATTAAGGAAGATAGTTCTTTTTCTGATATAATTTTTACACCAAGTCGTTTTGCTTTCTCTAATTTAGATCCTGCAGATTCGCCTGCCAGTAAATAATCTAAATTTCCTGAAATAGAAGATTGTACCTTTCCTCCTTCTGATTTTATTGAAAGCGCTATTTCCTTTCTTGGACGGCTTAATGTTCCAGTTATACAGAATGTTTTTCCTAGTAATTTTCCAGAATCTAAAGTCTCTTTTTCCTCTGAAATTTCTAAATATTTCCTTAATTCATTGATTGTAGATATTCTATTAGCCAACCCATCTAGTACTAATCTTGCTACTGTCTCACCTATTCCATCTATGCCAACTAGTCTGTTAATTACTGGATTAAATTTCATCATATTTCCTTGCTCATCACTCTCGATGGTTGCGTTGCGATTATCGACTAAATCCATTAATGCCTCAAATGTTTTAACTTCTGAAGAAATTAATGTCGCTATTTCCGGCCCTACACGAGGCAATCCAAAGGCTGAAATAAATTGTGTTAGAGTTAAATGCCGAGTATTGTTTATTTCTTTAATTACATTACTTGCTGATTTTTTGGCCATTCGTTCTAATTTCATTATATCTGAAAGTTCTAATTTATACAGATCGGCTATATTCTTTACTAAACCAGAACAACATAATTGTTCCACGAGTTTTTCTCCAATACCATCCATCTCTAAGTAGCGACACCAATATAGTATAGAACGCTCTAATCTGGAAGGGCAATTAATATCCATACAACGGATAAAGGCTCCATCTTCAACTAATTCACTAGAACATCGAGGACAAGTTGTTGGAATATTGATATTTTTTATTTCTGGTAAAGAATCAGTATATTGTGAACCATCGGCATGTTTTCTACCTGCCAAATCAGTTTTTTTGGCAGGACCCAATGTTTCGATAATCTTTGGAATAACATCGCCCCTACGTACAATGCGTACTTTGTCTCCAATTTTTATTCCTAATCTAATTACTTCTCCTCTGTTGTGTAATGTGGTATTCTCAACCGTAACTCCAGACACAACCACTGGTGCGACTCTGGAAACTGGAGTTATATTGCCGGTTCTCCCTACTTGCCATTCAACATCCATCAAAACTGTAGTTGCTTCTTCAGGAGGAAATTTCCATGCCAAAGCCCATCTTGGATGATGTGCGGTCATACCCAAAAGTTCTCTCTTATCCAATCTATCTAATTTTATTACGATACCATCTATCTCCCAATCTGCTTCTGCTCTTTTTTGTGTCCAGTATTCTATAGCAGAAGTTACTGCGTCAATTGTCGAATCGTTATCTAAACCGGATGCTATATGGTTACCTGCAACCTCAATTCCTACACTTTGTAACCAAGAAATAATTTCTGAATCATATGTAAAGTTAGGAGGAATTTGACTATCTGGATGTCTATTATCACTTTCTGGAAATTTAGCGCCATATGCTAGAAATATGAGATCCTCTGCCTTTCCTGTTCCTGATTTTAATGTCTTCTGACGCAAAGAACCTGCAGCTAAATTTCTTGGGTTTGGAGCTATTTCAGAATATTTCTCCCTAAATGTTGCTAAAGGCATAACGACCTCTCCACGTATATGACAGTCTCCTTTCCAATCAATAGATTCTGGAACATTAGATATTCTACGTGCATTTGCTGTAATATCTTCACCTCTAACTCCACTACCACGAGTTGCTGCACGAACCAGGCGTCCACATCGGTATTCTATTGATAGTGCAGATCCATCCAATTTTGGTTGGCAAACAAATCTCCTTCCCTGAGCGGTTGTTTCAGTAATGTAATGAATTACTTCGTCATTAGTATTTGCTTTATCTAGGCTCAGCATGGGGAACAAATGATTTACTTTTACAGAACCTGGAGGAGGGTCTGACCCTACTCTTTGTAATTGGGGATGATTAGGAGAAAGAGTTTGTAATTCATCCCACAGTCTATCAAATTCTGAATCAGATAATTCAGGATTAGCTTTGTTGTAATAAAGGTCAGAATGATATGAAATTAGTTCTGCTAATTCATTAATTCGGGCCGATGAGGGTTTCTTTGATGTGCCCTGTTCAACCATGTTTAACGAAGTGAGGTAGTGCCCTTCAATCCTCTCTTTCCTTGCTAAAAATAGGAAATGGTGGGCCTGCCAGGATTTGAACCTGGGTCTCGCGACCCCCAGCCGCGAAGTATAGGCCAAGCTAACCTACAAGCCCTTTGGGATTTTCAAGACGAAAATGTTCGTAGTCAAAATATTGCCGGAAAATTAAAGCTCTTCGCGTGCAATACTGAACGGAGCTATTTCATCGAGTAAATCGATGTGCCCAACGAACATTCTTCGGCAGCAGTATCTTGTGATACCTGCATCTTCTAACACTTTATTTGTGTCTCCGTCATTATCTAGCGCTTCTTTGTATTGAGCATATACTTGAGCTATTACTTTGCCACAGCTCCAACATCTTACTGGTATTAACATACTTCTTCACCTCACCTATATGACTTCTGCCACTTCTTACGAGCACCGCGTCCCATTTGATGCTTGGGTTCTTTTCTACGTGGATCGTTAACTAAAAGAGATCTGTCAAATCTGATGAATTCATCCCTTAATTCCTCATCATCTCCTTCTGCTCCATCATTCCACTTCACAAGGCCTCGGGCAATAGCAGTTCTAATTGCATCTACTTGTCCCATTTGGCCTCCTCCATGAACGTCGACTTTAATATCAACACCAGATAATCTATCCATTGCCTCTGCAATTTGGATAGGTTCTAATGCCTTTCTTCTAGCTAAAGTTGGTTCCATGATATAAATTGGTTGACCATTTACTCTGATACGTCCTTTACCTTTACTAACTACTGCTCTAGCTATTGAGGTCTTTCTCTTGCCACTAGTTGTAACATTGGCGATCTTACGTGATTTTCTTGCTGCCATCAATTGTCACCTCCATTCCATCTACTAGCATCCACTCCTAGAGACATACTTATTTCACCTAATCGGATATATTTCAAAGGGAGTGGGCGTTCTAATTGTGTAGTATCTCCCCACTCATGACCTTCTGGTAATTCATCTCCAGATAAGTTAGAAGGTCGCCCTATCATTACTCTTAAGTCACGTAATGCATTTCTTCCACTGCTATTCTTCTGATAAGGTAGCATTCCACGAACGGTTCGCTTCAATATCTGATCTGGCATCCTTGGGAAGAAAGGTCCTTTTCTTGGATGATTTAAATTATATCTGAAATGATAATCTGCCAATACTGCTTTTTTAGGGCCAGAGATTATGGCTTCTTCTGCATTGACTATAATTACTTTATTTGGGTTACCAGACTTTCTAGCAGAAAGTAATTGTTTTGCAACCTTACTTGCTAAACGGCCAAGAATTTTGTCTTTAGCATCATATACAAATGTTGTAGTTTCACCCAAGTATCCTCACCCCCTTTCCTTTTGGGTTTTCGTTCATCAATTCGCGAATCGTGATTACACGACCGCCTGCGGCTTCTATTTTAGAGCGGGCACTGGAACTTACACTGAAAGCTGCGACGTTTGCCTTTCCAAATATATCTCCGCTGCCTAGCAATTTGCCAGGAACGAGAATCATTTCCTCGTCCTTAGCATATCGCGATAAGCGACTTAGGTTTGGTTGGGACCAATTGCTTCGGCTTGCTTCAAGTCTCAAAGCAACGTCTCGCCACAGTGCAGAGCCAGATGACCTGCTCTGGTCCTTTAAATCACCAATTAAGGTGATAAGGGACTGATTGGTCTTTCTGTTATTTTTACTCATATGACTCCCTCGACGTTTGTTGGGTATCGCGGCCACTTTCGGATATGTTATCAATGCTACGGGACAACTTGTTGGTTAAATAAACCAAAAAATAATCAAAAAGGTGAAATAAATGATGTTTTCATATTCTGAAACCATCATTTACTGTTTCACTTTCTTGTCCGGCTATTCTAACATTTCCATCAGAGTCAATGAACTCTCCTGCCTTAGTAGCTGAACCATATAGTCCTGATTCATTTACCGAAGATCGATTGAGCATACTTTCTCCAAGAGCGCCAGTAATACGAGTAATCATTTGTTGGAATACTTGTATTGCTCGATCTCTCTGATCTGCACCGATCGCATGGTCAGAATATCTTGCTTCTTCAAATATTGAAAAGAAAACATTCATTTCCTCTGGAGGGATTACTCCTGCGAGCATGTTACTAATTACGTCCTCAAATTCACGAGTTGTTTCGAATACTTTCTTCATTGCACCCTTAGAACGGAAGAATTTTATTAAATTCTTATAACAATCAAAGATTGCTTCTATGTAATTATTAGAGGCTTTAAGTGCCATTAACGAATCTGTTAGGATACCGCGAATAATCTCAATTTTTCTTCTTTCTCGATAGTTTTGATACATTACTGCACCAACAAGAACTGCAATTGACAATGCTATAGCAAGGACGATTAATGCTTGTGTAGTAAAGAAACTCTGTTTCCCAACATCTAACTCGCCACCCAATGCGATAACAGGAGTGTTATTCAGATACTCCCCTTCAAAGAATGCGGACTCTTGGAAATGTACCAATACCCTCCACTTTCCATCTTCGGCAATCTTTTCTAATTCTCCTGGTATTTCCTCACCAGTATAAATAAAGCTGAAATTTGCTACTCCTTGTTCATTTGTAATCAAATACTCCACATCATGTGTTTCCCAACCAGTTCCATTCCAATATTGGATTGTAAATATTACTTGCTCACCTTCAACTGTGATATCCAATCTATCTCTCAATATTGCAACAGCACCAGATATCAAATCTCCTTCTTGATATCCTTGGGGGTTTGACCAATGATCTTTCAAGAGTATATCTACTCTACTCCTAACTAATACCTCTATATCCACATAAGAGCTGTTGACGACTGGGTTTGACTCAGCCCTACATCCACCAGGTATTTCCTTATCTGGTTCATAAGCCACTCTAACTGTACGGAATCCTTCTAATTCATTGCCATTAGGTTCAACACCACGACGACTAGGGTTATCTTCAGGATCTCCTGAATACCAAGACATGCGCCCCGTTCCATCTTCGGTTATCGCAGTAGCCATTGGCCTAGTATTAGTCTCAGGGTCCATGTAGATATTCAGACATTTACCGCCAATTGGTTTTCCATTTGTCTGGATTAATTTAGCATCAAGATGGAAGGCTTCTTTGAGATATAATACATCAAAGATAGAACCATTTGAAAATTCGTATTGGGTAAAGTCGGACCTAAATGGGCCTATTTCAGAGATGCTCAAAGATGAGTTGGAGAATACCGGGAATAACTTTATTTTAGTAGCATTCTTGTATCGATATCTATCATTATTTTCATATGAATTAAATTCAATATTGACTCTTGCTTGACCTGCTTGAACACCAGAAATTGGACAAACGATTGAGAAATTACCAGTAGAATCTGTGACTCCAGGTATACAAGAGGTGATTCCTTTATCTGAATTATCCATTTCATAAGTAACTCTTATTGCCCTATTTGCCAATAATCCTCCTAATTCATCAGTTAATTGCCCCGTTACAATCATTGGTTTTTCTATTGCAAGACCCGTATTAGGATCTATCTCAGATGTATATACAATCTGATCGTCAACTTGTAAAGAAGTGCTGCCAATAAGGCTAAAACCATCAACTTGGAATTGCATAACTTTTCTGAAATGATCATTATTAGCAATTAATACACATGAGTCCCATGCACCAGAGATGGCTAGCATTTCTTCTGCCAATGGCTCACATCCTTCGTGAGGCAAATTTTCTTCAAATCTCAGAATTACATTTACAGGCCCAAAACCATCAGGTAAGAAAGAAAAGGGATCATCTCGTAATAATTGTGGATTTAAAGTGAAATTATGGTATATATTACCTGCATTGGGACAAAGTTTCTCGACGATTTGTCTATGCACTCTATCTTCGAAGTCGATCCCTTCGAGAATAATGGAAACTTCTCCTCCTAATGAATCACAACCAGACAATGCTTCTCCTCTATCTTTTTCAAAAGCTGTTCTGTTATCATCAGTTACCTGTGCAGAAACATACCACATATCACCTGTTCCTAATTTATTTGGAGATGTACCACTTAGAGCAATATAGGTCCTAGATACGACCCATAATGATACCTCAGTATACGTTCCTTCATGTATGGCATCTCCCAAATATGTGTAACCAAGCGTGAAATTACCAAGCTCATGTTCTTCCTCTATTGTGAGGTTAACTTGGAAAATTCCATTCCTATCAGTTATTACAACATCACTTGTACTATCAGCTGACCATGTATAATTTACAGGTACTTCACGTAGTGGTATTCCAGAATTATCTGTTAATCGCGCTTCAATTGAAGCATTTTGGCCACGATATAGACGAGGTGTCGTGGTGACTGTGATGTCAGTAGTGCCTATCATAGATACATTCCCAAAACTACCAACGGGTGCCAGTACTTGCTCTTGGTTTCCAGTAAAGTAATAATTCGCATTAACAAAACTTGATTTTAATCCGAATGTTCCTGCAGCCCATGTAGAGTCAAAGGTGTGATTAAATTCAAACCTTGCTTCTCCTTCGATTGTAGTAGGGAAGTCTGATCTTCTTACCTCTCCTGTTCCTTGAAAAACTAAATTCCGATCCTTATCAACTGCAAGTTGCATACGATCATAATCATATGGAGCCATTGTTCTATTCCAGACTTGTCCTTCCACATACAATGTTTCTCCAGTGAACATTTCTGGAATGATTTCACATCTAATCGGACTTTCTGGATCTGTAGGGTCTGCAGCACCACATGGAGGTACATCAAAGGCAGCACCATTTTGTAATCTTGTAGACCAGTAATTACCATCATCAACATGAATGTTAGATTCGAGATATTGAACTGTTAAGAAAGGTTGATTGCTATTATCTAAGAGTACGCCGCCTGCTATTTCTGCAAATGTTGATTCTTGACCATCCCATAATATTGGATACGCTTTACCTATACTTACTTCAGAATAATCCAATCCAGCAGAAACCAAAGAAGGTTGGTGGAATAATGCCCTCCATGCTCCAAATGAAGATCCTGTAAATTGTGTTGCATCGTAGAAATAAACTGGCCTTGTGGCAGGAGTTATTAATTGCGTCTCAACAAACATCCTCTTCATCGATCTGATAGAGAAACTATCGGTTTCTGATGACTCTAAATATGGCCAAGGCCAGTCATATCCCAAAGAAGGATCTACTAAACCGATAAATGAATAATCGCCAACATCTAGATTTGTTGGAACTTCGAGATAAGGAGAACGTATTATTTCATGTTCTTTGGAGAAATTATTCCATAAAATTTGTTCCCAGCCACCAGCTATTGCTCCTTCTCCATTATCTAGGCCACTATTGTATTGGACTTGTTCCCAGTCACCTACAATACCATTAGATTGGTTAAATCTTAAATTTACCCATCCATCAGTTCCTGCCCTATATCCCAATCCATATCCATCAAATTCAGTAGGATGTGTGACATTTCCAAAAATTCCTCCATTTACTTCGAATGAAAATGGTGCATTGGGTATTCTATTATCAAAAATACCTCGATCATAATCGGCTGAATAATGAGTCTTAAGGCTAATTTTTAGAGGCATCTCTTCAGAGCGGAATTGGGTACCTGCACTGTAACCAGATGTCGTATTAGCCCTTACTTCAACGGGTATCTGCTCGGATACTGCGCTATCATGAAGGAACATCTCAGTAACTTCAGCATAAACATAGTAACTAGAATTAGGTCCAACTGAAATATCTTCAGGGAATAAAAATTGGCCAACAGTATAACGGCCATTAGGATCTGTCAAAACGTCTACTGTTTCTAATGCAACAGTTCCGTTTCTAGTCCAAATTATTTGAATTTGGACTGGTATATTGGCAGTAGGTACAAAGGTTCCATTTTCTGCTAATAAATTAACTTCACCAGAGAATATTGCGGGAGTGATAGCATCAAGCCATAATACTGTAGGTGAATAAAGTGTTATTCTAGTAGGTGTTTTGTCATCTTCATCTAAAATACCATCATTATCTGAATCCCAATCAGAAGTTTCTGGATCAAAATCTTCTTCCATATGATCGAAATCAGAATCAGTTCTATTGTCAGCATCGTCATCGATATCGTATGCATCGGGGCCAGTAAATGGATCGGAGGGATTTGCTATTGCTGAACCGTTACCAAAGTCATCATGATCCCAAGGATTGGTAGATTGGGAATTAAACCTTGTAGGCCACAACAATACTTCATCCTCATCCTTCATCCCATCTTGATCGTCATCTTCATCGACGTCGTCCCTTAATCCATCATTGTCATGATCCCAAGCAGAAATAAATGGAGTGATTCCTGATAATTCATCATCATTAGTGATACCATCAGCATCCCAATCATCATCTGTCCAATCTGGTATTCCATCATTATCATGATCCCAAACTGATTGTTCTTCTCCTGTAAAACATAAGTCTATTGATTCTTGGTAACTGTCCAAAAGACCATCATTGTCATCATTTGGATCTTCTCCATCTGGAACGCCATCATTATCGTTATCTACATCATAATATTGTGGGAATAACAAACCTTGGCCCATTACTCCTTGGTCCCATACTGCCTGATACCATCCGTCATCATCTGGATCGGTATCTAAGCCATCATCATCAGCATCATCACAATTACTTCCTGTGAAATAATATGTTGCATCGCCGCCAGATTGGTCATCGTCCCAATCGAGATCGGTGTCAATTTCAAGATAATCCCAAATCCCATCATTATCATCATCTATATCCCAATGGTCATAAACTCCATCAAAATCATCATCCAAATCTGCAGTGTCATTAGCCATACACGATGGGTCTAAATTTCCAGCAACGGGTGCACCACAATCATCATCTGGGTCTTCATTATCATTGATCCTATCTGCTAGTTCATCTGGGAAAAGATTAGCATTTCCATCTGATGTCCACTGAAACAGGTTATTATTTAAACCAACATATGCAATATAAAGATCTCGATTGTGCTTGATATCGTTATAGGTTACAGCGGCAGTAGGTACTGGATTACTGCCTGGATCAAATGTAAACCACCAACAGTTACTACTACACTGGTTGTTACCTTGCGAGTTAGCACCATCATATGCACCATCATCGTGTGCTGGGTCTGGTCTACTGCTGTAAGGGACAGTGTAGATATTGCCGCCAGTTTGTGTGGCCTGTAAAAGAGGGAAGCCAAAGCCCCATGCAAGAGGAAGTCCGCAAGCAATCGGCCCGTTTGCCAATCCAGGATTGAGTGCGAATGTTAAAGCAATATCACATTCGCTGTCATCAAAGGAACCTCCAAATTGAGGATTGTTGATGTCTAAACGTCCATCAGACCCCTCATCTTGATCCCACCAATTTGGAAGGCCGTCTCCATCCATATCAACATCAATACCATTGATTAACGAGTCTCCATCCATATCAATATCAAAGAAATTATTACCATTAAATGGACTCCATTGTGTTACTACTGCCCAATATATTTCTGGAATAACTCCGTTTGATGTGATAGTCAATGCCCCGTCTGTAGAATATCCATTGTATGGTAAAACGAAGTCTTGTACAAACATAAATGGACTAAAATGCCAATACATATCAAAAAGTAAAGTGCCAGTTTGGGTATATAAAGCACTATCGGTACTTCCATCAATTATGTCTCCATCAGAATGAGGATAAGAGTTTGTAAAAATATCTGTACTATCAGT
>CEUA01074668.1_pt1 | contig 13021 bp, 14 predicted proteins | sample 361541 | NCBI WGS metagenome assembly CEUA01 (sample SAMEA2623079, study PRJEB7988) | marine metagenome | isolation source: saline water (ENVO:00002010), including
TGGAAAAACTTTTTCCATAGTCCTATGACTTATTAAGTGTCCACTTGTGGCTCTACGGTCACCGGCCATAAGAACACCATCGCTATAACGAATCGCGACAATCGTTGTACCATGTGTAATCGAATTATTGTTTTCGATTTTTTCTGGAACACTTCCCTCAAATCCAACTTTTCTTAGAAGGCCGAGAAAACTAGGCCCTGGATCTTCTGGAGGAGTAAAAATCGGAAGTGTCACAATAAGACTCTACAAGCAGAATTAGCCTGCCTACTCCCCGCCTTTTTGTACATAATTTTTAACGAATTCTTCTGCATTCTCCTCTAGCACTTCGTCAATCTCGTCAAGAAGCTCATCCAGTTCTGAGGAAAGCTCTTCACTGCGAGCAGGGGTCGGTTCAGTGGCCTCTATCTCACTTTTATCAATTTCCGATGTTTTACGTTTTTTGTGTTCACTTTCAGCCATTTTGAGACCTCAATTATTCGATCGTTTCAGAAATACTTTCAATTAACTCTATTACCGTTTCACAGCTATCAATCAAATGCTCTACATGTTGAGCAGTTCCTTTTAAAGGTTCCATCATTGGTACGCGCCGAAGATTTTGATCTCCGGTGTCGAAAACTATCGAGTCCCAATTGGCCACTAGTACATTTTCTGGCCACTTTTGCAAGCATTTTCCGCGAAAAAATGCCCTAGTTTGCTCGGGGGGATTTTCAATAGCTAATGCAACTTCTTCTGTTGAAACAATTTTTTCAGTCGATACACGTGAAAAAAGCGACATTTCTGGTCGTAGGTCGTGATATTGCAAATCTAGAGCTGCCAATTTGTAATCGTCAATATTCAATTCATGTCGATCCCTATAAGAATCGATAATGTTCTTCTTTGTTACCCAATCAAGAAAACCAAACAACTGGTCAGGATTGGAGGTCAAAGCTGACAGTATCTTTTCCCAATAATCCATTACTTTGATTACACTTTCTCCACCAACATTCTCAAAACCAAATTCATTCAAGTATTTTTTAGAACGTTCATATAGCTCCCACTGGATAGATAAGGCTGTAGCAGTTTTGCCACCTTCCAGAAGAATCGGTGCTTTAAGTGACATATCGCGTGATACTTGCTGAAGGGCATGAACAGGATTTGCGATTTTTAATTGATTGTCTAGAAAATCATCCTCGATCATTGCCATCAAAAGTCCTGTTGTCCCTAATTTCAAAAAAGTAGAGACTTCACAAAGATTTGCGTCCCCAACAATTACATGAAGCCGTCGATATTTAAGAGGGTCTGCATGCGGCTCATCTCTTGTGTTGATAATTGGCCTTTTCAGGGTGGTTTCTAAGCCGACTTCTTCTTCAAAAAAATCTGCGCGTTGGGTTAACTGAAAAGGTATTTCCATTCTTTTTTCACCTATAGCCTCACTTCCAACTTTTCCGGCTCCAGTGAAAATTTGTCTCGTCACAAAATGTGTAGTTGCGTGTTGGACTATTCTTCCAAAAGGAGTTTCTCTACTGATGAGATAATTCTCATGACAGCCGTAACTATTTCCCTTGCCGTCAGAGTTGTTTTTATAAACAATCAACTCTTCGCCGTCCGGTAATGCTTCATTAGCAGCCGACATGGATTTTATAAGGATTTCATCACCTGCTCTATCCCAACATAGTAAAGAAAGTGGATCGAGACATTCTGGTGTACTCAACTCGGGATGGGCGTGATCAACGTAATATCGCGAACCATTAGCAAGAACTGCATTAACTAAATTTGGTTCTATCTCAGGAGGTAAGGATCCCACTGGAGCGAATCCACGTATGTCTATCCCGGGAGTTTCATCTATAAAATCCCAGCCCACCCTAGGTGAATTCGGACCGACACCTGGTTCAGACGTCTTACTTAAATAAGCGTTAATCAGAAACGAAGATGCGCTTATGGGATTCGAGTCTTTTACACCACGATGAATAATCCCGTACTCGGTTTCAGTTCCATAAATTCTTCGGAGTGCCACAATCGGACTTTAACCCAAGAAAGGAAAAAATTTGTTCTAGGAGAAAAAACAGGTGAGAGTTATAGATATTGACCAGTCGTAATAGCTTCGATGGAGCGACCTCCAGTATCTTCGGGGGTGTCAGGAGCTAAAGTCCGAACGTACACAATCCGCTCGCCTTTCTTGCCAGAGATTTTGGCCCAGTCGTCCGGATTTGTGGTATTTGGAAGATCTTCATGTTCTCTGAACTCTTGCCGTACTGCAGTAAGAAGATCTTCAACCTGTAAACCTTTTACCCCACCGGCAAGATCTCTTTTAATAGCTAGCTTCTTTGCTCTCCTGACTATGTTTTCAATCATTGCTCCTGATGCGAAATCTTTAAAATATAAGACTTCTTTTTCACCGTTTTGGTAAGTAACTTCAAGAAATTGATTGGCTTCCTGAGTGCTATACATAGCTGCAACTGCCTCATCAGTCATTGCTTTAAGCGCTTTATCTTGATCTCCCCCGCCAAGAGAGTCGATCAAATCAGTATCTACAGGCAAATCAGCAGTTAGATATCTACTAAATATCTGTGCGGCTGCAACTTCATCAGGTCTCTTTATTTTTATCTTTACATCAAGTCGGCCTGGTCGGAGGATCGCGGGGTCGATCAGATCTTCGCGGTTCGACGCTCCAATAACAATCACGTTTTGCAAGGTCTCTACTCCATCTATCTCTGCCAAAAGTTGAGGTACGATTGTTGATTCCATATCAGAGCTAATTCCAGTTCCTCTGGTTCTGAAAAGAGATTCCATTTCATCGAAAAAAACTATTACTGGCCATCCTTGTTCAGATTTCTCTCGCGCTCTTTGGAAAACAAGCCTTATTTGCCTTTCCGTTTCACCTACATATTTGTTAAGAAGTTCAGGCCCTTTGATATTCAAAAAATAACTTCGTGCTGCATGATCACCAGTTACTTCCGCAACTTTTAGAGCTAGTGAATTTGCGACTGCCTTTGCAATCAAGGTTTTGCCACATCCCGGTGGGCCGTACAACAAAATTCCTTTTGGAGCTGGTAATTGATATAGAGAAAAGAGTTCTTTATGCATGAAAGGGAGTTCGACAGCGTCAACGATCATTTCAATTTCACGATCTAATCCCCCAACATCCTCGTATGTCTCGTTCGGTATCTGTTCCAGGACCAGGTCTTCAACTTCTGGTCGAGGCAGGCGTTCCAACAAGATTCCAGACCTTTCATCCACACGAACCGAGTCACCGCTTCTTAAACCTGAATCATGAAGGCCCTTTGCCATCTCCACTACACGTTCTTCATCAGCTCTTCCCACGACTACAGCTCTACTACCACCGTCGAGAACTTCTTTTACCCTTACTATCTCACCACTGCTCTCTGGATCTCGTGAGTCGACGAGAACCATTGATTCATTAAGAATTACTTCGTCACCTAGTTTTAGATTTTCAATCTTCGATGGGAGAGCATTTACTCGCATTTTTCTTCCAGAAGACGTAACGTCGACAGTTCCATCATCGTTTATTTTCACAATGGTTCCGTAGGCTGACGGTGGTTTTGAAAGGTTCTCTATTTCATCACGTAGATTAAGCACCTGATCCCTTACTGATTCAAGAGTGTCAGCCAATTTCTCGTTTCTTGCTTTTTCTTGATCTAAGGAAGAAAGGATTTCACGATTTTCTTTTCTTAGTTGGTTAATTTTCTGGGCGTTTTCTAACCTGTGTTTACGCAATTCTTTAACTTCTTCTAACATCGCTTCACTTTCCTTTACGAAGTCAGATGCATTTTTTTCATCACCCTTATTAAATGACTGGTCTGAAGCATTTTTTGAATCTGTCATTTGAGCTCCCGAAAATATCCTGTGAAGTAATTCACGTTAATACATTTTAAAATTTATGCCTAACATTCAGCAAAATTCGCTCTGGAATTGTTACTATTTGTATAGGATAAATCTTACTTCCTAGGAGGAATACGTAAATGAAAGTTTGGATTGATCAAGATCTCTGCACAGGAGACGGGTTATGCGAAGAAATAGCACCAGACGTGTTCGTGCTTCTCGACGATGGACTCGCTTATGTGAAAGAGGGAGATAAGGTTTTCGGAGCAGGACCAGAAGGTTTAGCTAACGTTCCAGATGATCAGGTTGAGGCTTGTATCGAATCTGCTGAAGAATGCCCAGGAGAATGCATCTTTTTAGAGGTTGACTAGCAACTTCAAGGAATACACCCAGTCGAACTACTTAGATCTACTTCTTCTGTCAATATTTTCTCTACTTCGGAAGACTGAACTGCATATGCGGTTGACTCTCCACCTCTAGAACGTGAAAATATGACACCGATCACTTCTGAGTTATCGTTAATGACAGGAGCGCCTGAGAAGCCTGATTCTATTTTCGCTTCAAGGGATAACGCTTCTCTTGATTCGCCCGGTTGTCCAAAAATATCTTTACCAATAGCTAATATTTTCTCTCTAATTTTAACTTCTCTAACAACTTTCTTTCCATTTTTGATATAAGCAACCACCGTTCCTGAGTCATCTTTTTGAGCTTCACCTAGTCTCAAAGGCTTTCCTGTAAAGTTTTGACTTCTTAATATTGCTAAATCACTATTTGGATCAAACGAAATAAAATGAAGATCGAATCCAACCCCGTTGTAAAAAATTTCTGGTGAATTAACTCCTGCAACCACATGAGCACTAGTAACTACAATATTTTCTTGAACGAAAAAACCGGTTCCATATTGTAAAGAATTACATCCCAAACCTTTTATCTGAAAAACTGAATTACTCTCCGCTAACTCTGGTATTTCAGCATCCAATTGTAAAGTTTCTAAATTATGGCAGTCTTCTAAACACTGATCATGTAAAAACCCTTTTTCAATATTCTCTGTAGATGAATTGACTGATGTAACTTTTCCTGAAGAAGAACACGAAACCAATAATAGAAAAAGAAAATTTAGCAAAATTGTAGAAAGTATTTTCACTTGTTAAGCAATCGCCCTGAACTGATAAAGCCTGTGTGTGCAACCATACGATGATCTGGCCTAACAGCTTCTCCGTCAATATGCCATCCACGATGCAGGACCTCAATAGTTTCTGCCAGTGAAAAGCCATTATTTGCGATCGCTTCGCGAAACTTTATAGCCTGCTTTATCGACGGAGTGTAAGCAACAACAATTCCTCCACTTAAAAGAGCTTTTTTTAAGTGAGGTACGACCAGCCATGGTTCCGGTAGATCAAGAATCGCACGATCAAAATCTTGCTCTTCAATATTCTGGTAAGAGTCCCTTATCTGAACGTTATATTTTTTCAGAGCGTCCTTTCCAAGCATGACTCTTACATTCTCTTGGGCCCGATTCGCAAAATCTTCCCTAATCTCGTAACCAAATACATTTGCGCCACTTCTTAACAGTGACATCGATAAGGCTCCTGAACCGACACCGGTTTCAAAAACTTTTGCTTCCGGGTAGACATCCGCAATCATCATTATCGCTCCAATGTCTTTGGGGTATATGACCTGTGCACCTCTTGGCATCTTTTTTATATATTCAGCCATAGAAGGTCTGAAAGACATATAAGTAGAGTTCGAGCTCGATAGCACCGAAGTTCCCTCTGGGGCATTTATTAGACGATCGTGAAAAACGACCCCTGAATGTGTATGGAATTCGCCACCCTCTTGGAGAGTTATTAGATACTGCCTTCTTTTCGTATCTATTAGTAAAACCTGATCGCCAATCTGGTATGACTTATCCATCTAATTCCGAATCGTCACTTCGTTTCAAATGCGATATAGAGATATTTTCACCTATTCCTACATCTTCAATTAAGTGGTTTGATTTTCTTTCTCTTTTTAAGAGCCAGCGCAAGAAAGAAACAATCCAGCCAAAGAAAACTAATGGGGCGAAGAGTTTATTTCCACGAGTCAGGAAACGGAATGTAAGACGAAAAAGCAACTTGCGAAAAGACACAGTCATGACCTCTTAATTTCAACGACGGTAGATAGAAGTTTGCCAGAACGTTTCCCGGCTGTGAAAACTCCAAAAATTACAACAGCAGCCAACGCTGTCATACCAAGAATCACTAATGATGAAATATCAGATTGATCGGGAAGAGTTTCACCGAAAAAATCTTCAAAAGCCTCTTCAAGATCTTTTTCAGAAACTTTTTTGTCAGACATCGTTACCTTTTTTAGCGAACAGAGCTTTAATACCGAAAAATGTCATGCCAGAAAGAAATAAAGATCCACATAAATACGGCACCCAGGAAAACCAGTTATCCATTTCGTCAAATTTTTGAACAGCCCCCACTATCCCAATTGAAAGGAGAATAAATCCGATTGAAACAAATAACGAACCGATAAACAAAAAAATAACTGATCCAAAAATAGACTTGATTGGTTCTAAAGTTTCTTGGCGAATGTAATTACGGAGTACATTCAACATGTTTTCTAGTTTTCTTTTTGAACTCATACAACAACGCTATCTTGTCGCTACCTCAGACCCCCTTATTGCAAAAGTCGCGAATTTGCGGTTTCTTCAAGAGTTTCAAGAAATTTTTTAAGTAAGGAATACCTTTTACTGAAAGAGTCAATTTCCAACAACTGCTGGGCGTCAAGTGGAGTAAGTGGAAGGATGGAACTCATCTCGAATAGACCCAAAAATGGGTCCTCGGAGATATTAGTAGAAATTGGCGCCACGTCGTCTCCTAGTTCAGCGAGAATTGCCAGAACTCTTCTCATATGCGTCACCGTTGCTAGCCACTCCTCCGAATCGATTGAAATACTCTGTTCTTCCGTAAAAAGAGATACTTCTGCTCTTGGATATGGCAAATCCTCTATCCATCTAGTGGCTTCGATTCGTTTCGTCCCCTGTGTAAGAAGAAACCATCTTCCATCGTTTGATTTTTCGTAATCGATTATTTGAGCCAAAGTACCTATATTTTTACGAGTATCACCTCCCCCGACTTCACTTCCACGTTCGATCAAAACGACGCCAAACTCCCTGTCTTTGTCTATTATTTCTTTAACCATCAACCTGTAACGGTCTTCAAAAATATGTAAAGGTAAAATTTGCCCAGGAAAGAGAACGAGGTTGAGGGGAAACATCGGAATTGTTTGTTCACTCATCAGGAACAATCGGTTCTAGCAGGTCTATCGATGGGCCTTGTGGGTACTTAATCATTTCCAAAAGAATTTCATCATGCAGATACTTAATGCGTCCTTTATCTCCATCAAAATTTGTTACGAAGGCAAAACTTAAACTTCTTTCAAAAATAGTGTCTACTACCCCTGCAAGACTTACGACACCATTCAACGACCCTGTTTTCCCCCTTACGCGACCTTCCGCAGGAGTGTCTAGGAGTCGTTTTCTTAAAGTCCCGCTTTTACCAGTTATCGGTAAACTTTGTTTCAATTCACCCGCATGTGAACCGGTATCCAATAATTCAGTTAACAACTTACAAGTCACTCGATTCCCATAATCGAGACCGGATGCATCCACAACTTCAACTCTTTCCATGTCATATCCGGAGACTTTTAGGGAGTTGGCTACAATTTCCGCACCCCCTCTCGAAGTGCCAGGTGTTTCAACTCTTGCAGATAGGCCTTTTAGTAATATTTCTGCCGTGGTGTTATCACTTCCTAAAAGCATTTTTGAAATAATTTCTTTCATAGTCGGAGATTCAACAGTAGCTATCTCAAAAAAGGCAGTTTCCGGAGCTATCCCGGTCATAGTCTGACCCGTTACAGTAATTCCATTATCTTCTAGAATTTCCTTTAATACACTCGCTGTGTATTCCGCTGGTTCATCTGCCGGAGTGTTAAAACCGTTTGACTCTTTAACCGGATCCCAACGAACAAAACCCGCGTTCAAAGAGAGAGCACTTATAGGCCCAGCCTGTTTTTGGTCTGTATGCCGAAATCTTTCCGGCCATGAGTCAACAAATCTCTTCTCGTCAAAAAGACTCTCGTCACCAATTAATGATCCTTCTATGTGATTGATTCCTGAAGAAAGGATTTGCAACCCAAGATCTTTAATGTCTGTATAAAGAAAAGGGTCTTTATATCTCTCAGCATATTTAGAAGTCATCAAGACAGGGTCCCCTCCACCAATTACCCATAAGTCATCTTTTAAGACCCCATTAACGGGTTGTGTCTCAGAGATAACTTTGGTTGAAAACTTATGATCCGGTCCGAAATTTTTTAATAAGACACTTGCGGTCAGCAACTTCTGCGTACTAGCAGGGATAACAGGCTCATTTGATAGCTGTTCAAAGATTACTCTTCCGTCTTCCAACAAATTGATACAAGAAAGTCCAGGAAGTTGAGCGACAAGATTTTCTACTTCGTTTCGCAGTTCATTGTCTGCGATAGGAGCCTGCAGGAAAACCGGTAATCTACGTGCTGATAATAAAGGCGTTATTAGTGAAGTATTAGTGTCAGGCACTTGAGACGAGAACTCCTTTCCACTTTGACTGTCTAATGAGGCTGCGTTAAACCACGCAAAGATGGAAACTGCAAAAAGGACCAACGGTGCGGCCATTTTCTTCAACATAAAATTCATGGTATTCCGCTCAGCAGGCAGCGTGTGTCATGACAGCCAATTTCAGAAGCATTGAATAATTTCTGAGACTTTTAAGAAAATACCCTAATGAATGCATTGTGGCGTATACGGTGAGTCTTGCATGCTCGTTATCAAATTTGAAAAATAGAAATATGCCCTATAGCGAAATTGATCACCGCTCGATTGCAGTAATTAAGGGTCTAGCAATGGACGCTCCACATGCTGCAAAATCCGGACATCAGGGAACCGCAATGGCTCTTGCTCCTCTTGCACATGTTCTTTGGAGCAGAATAATGACTTACGATCCTAAAGAGCCTTTTTGGCCAAATAGAGATCGATTTATCCTCTCAGCAGGACATGCTTCTATTTTGTTGTATTCGATGCTCCACATGACCGGCTATGACCTTTCATTAGAGGACCTTAAACAATTTCGACAACTAGGTTCACTCACACCCGGCCACCCCGAACGTGGCCACACTGATGGAGTTGAAGTAACCACTGGCCCCCTCGGACAAGGTTTTGCTAACGGAGTTGGAATGGCAATAGCCGAACGTAATCTCCGTGCACGTCTCGGAAGTGAAATCTGTGACCACAACATCTGGGTCGTATGTAGCGACGGTGATCTATCTGAAGGGATCAGTCATGAAGCCGCCTCGCTGGCTGGACACCTCCATTTGGACCGCCTGACTGTAATTTACGACGACAACCTAATAACAATTGATGGAGAAACCAGTTTATCCCTTTCGGATAATCCGGCTTTACGTTTTGAATCATATGGATGGAACGTAATTGAGCTAGGTGATGAGAGCACAAGTCTTGATGCAATTGAATCTGCCCTACTTGAAGCCAAAAATGAAAATACAAGACCGTCTATAATAATTTTAAAAACGCTTATTGGAGAACCTTCACCGCACACCAATACAGCTGCCGTGCATGGTTATTCTCTAAAAGATGAAGAGATAAAAGAAACGAAAAAAATTCTTGGAATACCTGAAGATGAAACTTTTTGGGTCCCTGATGATGTTTCAGAGTATTACCGTGAGGTCGGCGCTCGCAATGAAGAGACTCGTAAGAAATGGTATAAAACAGCACCTAAGCAAGGTGAGAAGAGCGAACTGTGGGAAACCCTCTCAGGCTCTGGCCTTATCTCTGACTGGCAGAAATCTCTCCCCTTATGGGAACAAGGAGACAATGTTGCAACTAGAAAGGCAAGTAATGAGTGCATCCAGTCTTTAATGGACTTTATGCCTGGACTCATTGGAGGAGGTGCAGATCTAACTGGAAATACAGGTACATCAATCTCAAACTTTGGAGTTCAGTCAGCTGAAGAGCCCGAAGGAAGACAAATCTTTTTTGGCGTACGAGAACATGCAATGGGTGCCATCAGTAATGGCATTGCCCTACATGGAAGCTTGTTTCCGGTAACAGGAACTTTCCTTGTTTTCAGCGACTACATGAGAGGCGCAGTCAGGCTAGCCGCTTTAAGTAATGCCAAAAGTGTATTTGTATGGAGTCATGATTCTGTCGCTGTCGGAGAAGATGGCCCTACACACCAACCAGTCGAACACACGGCATCTCTTCGATCGATACCAAATCTAGACGTATTCAGACCAGCTGATGCAAATGAAACTTCATCTGCATGGGAGCTTGCCGTAACCCATGAAGGGCCCACTGCAATGCTCTTAACCCGACAAGACACGCCAGTAATTACATCCAGTAAAAATACTGACGGAGTTTCTAAAGGCGCATACATTATTCGAGAATCCACAACTGAAATTGCTCTAACCATCATTGCAACTGGGAGCGAAGTCTCACTTGCATGTACAACTGCAAATGACATTGAGAAGGAGCTTGACTTAGGTGTTCGTGTGGTGTCGATGCCCTGCATGGAAAGATTCGAACGTCAGACAATCGAATATCAAAAGAGTATTATCATTCCAACAATTCCATCTATTTCAATAGAAGCTGGTTCTACATATGGATGGAGCAAATGGGCGGATGCAACAATTGGTATTGACTCTTTCGGGACTTCTGCTCCGGGGGATGTAGCTCTAACAGAATTCGGTATTAAAAGTGAAACCATTCAAGTGGCAGCAAAAAATTTACTAAAAAGTAGAGAAAACATATGACACGACTGAAAGAATTATTTTCGACAGAAAACCAAAGTCCATGGCTTGACAATCTTCGTAGGTCATGGGTAGCAACGGGTGAACTTCAAAATTGGGTTGACAACGGAGTTAGAGGGATTACTTCAAATCCTACAATTTTTCAAAAAGCTATGACAGATACTGATGACTACGATTCACAGTTACTTCAATTGATAGCCTCAGGAAAATCAATCGAAGAAAGCTATTGGGAGCTTGTTGTCGAGGATATAAACAATGCCCTCGACATACTTCGCCCACTTTATGACGAATCAGAGGGGTTGGATGGTTTCGTTTCACTTGAAGTTGACCCCTCGCTAGCTCACGACACCTCTGCAACAATCGCGGCCGCTCGTCATCTTCATTCACTTATCGATAAACCAAACCTCTACGTGAAAATCCCCGCAACCTCTGCCGGTGTTCCTGCCATACAAGAGATAATTTCTGACGGGAGTAGCGTAAACGTGACTTTAATTTTTTCTCTTGAAAGATACGAAGAAGTTATCGAGGCATACATATCTGGTCTCGAGTCGCACGAAGGTAACTTGTCTCATATTTCCTCGGTTGCTTCTTTCTTTATAAGCCGAACAGATACAGAGGTCGATAAACGACTGCAAACTATTGGATCCGAGAATGCTTTGGCACTTCAAGGCAAAGCAGCCATTGCGCAAGGCAGAGCAGCGTATCAAATTTTCAAAAACAGTTTCAAAGGCCCCAGATGGGATGCGCTTCAAGAGCGAGGAGCACGACCACAGCGCCCCCTATGGGCCTCAACATCCACTAAAAATCCTGACTTTCCAGACACCCTCTATGTCGATGAACTTATTGGTCCCGAAACCGTTAATACCATTCCTGATTCGACCCTGGAAGCTTTCATCGACCATGGAAAAGTTACCCGAACCATTGATTCTGATAATCATGATTATTCGCTACTGGAGCAAATTGAAAACGAAGGAGTGAATCTTCGCGAAGTCGCGCAATTACTAGAAGAACAAGGAGTTGCTGCTTTCATCGATTCATTTAATGACCTTTTAAATACGCTTAATCAAAAAGTTTTACAACTAAAAAATTAGTCTCTCAGTCAGTTTAATTATGAAACTTAGTGCTACTTTGTTTAAATGCAGGCTAAAGAATGCTCAATAGAAGCGACCTTAAAAACCGTAGGTGATCGCTGGACGCTTCTTATACTCAGAGATATTTTTCGAGGCATAAAGCGTTTTGAAACCATTCAACGTGATCTAGGGATCGCAAGAAACCTTCTAAGCAAAAGACTTCACCATTTAATTGAAAATGAAGTTGTTGAACGATTCTTATACCAAGAAAAACCTAATCGATACGAATACAGGTTAACTGACAAAGGTAGAGCTCTGTCTCCATCATTAATTGCACTGATGCAATGGGGTGATCAATGGTGTTCCTCTGAAGAACCCCCTGTAAAACTAGTGCACGATAATTGTGGCTCTCTACTTACCCACTCTGTCAAGTGTGATACTTGCGGAACAGATGTAAAAGCTAATGAGATTCGTAGCCTGATAAATCAAGGCAGTAAGCAAAATAATATTGGGATTTCGAATGCAAATTGAAGAGATAGAGAATCTCCCCTTAGAAAATCTCTTTGAGTTAGCAAGTTCGATTCGAGAAGAAAACTCCAGAAAGGTAATTACTTACAGTCCAAAAGTTTTCATTCCCCTGACAAAGCTTTGCCAAGATCGATGCGGGTACTGCACTTTTGCTGAACCACCCGCTCGTCTCGAAGCCCCTTACATGAATCCAGAGGAAGTCTTAGAAGTAGCAAAAGCTGGAAAACAAGCAGGATGCTATGAAGCTCTTTTCACGCTTGGGGAGCGCCCAGAACTTCGTTACCCATATGCAAAAGAATGGCTCTCGTCGAGGGGCTACTCTTCCACCATCGATTATCTGGTAGACATGTCTAAGCTCGTATTAGAAGAAACTGGGCTTTTACCTCATGCAAATGCAGGCGCACTTCACTACGAAGAACTACTAGCCCTGAAAGAGGTGTCCGCTTCGCAAGGGATGATGCTTGAAAGCGTTGACCCGAATCTTGACTGTCATCGAAACTCACCAGACAAAACACCCGAAAGACGGATCTCGACTCTAACAAACGCCGGAAAACTCAAAATTCCTTTTACCACTGGAATTCTTGTAGGCATGGGTGAAAGCCGAAGTTCACGTATAGAAAGTTTAGAAGTCATAGCCCAAATCCAAAAAACTTATGGACACATACAGGAAGTTATAGTTCAAAATTTTCTTCCCAAAGACGGCACTTCTATGCATAAACACCCACCCTGCCCTGAAGATGAATTTTTGGAAACAATTG